>MDSY01048721.1_pt1 | contig 57968 bp, 47 predicted proteins | sample 811131 | NCBI WGS metagenome assembly MDSY01 (sample SAMN05326643, study PRJNA326480) | marine metagenome | isolation source: seawater | place: Atlantic Ocean: South West | collected 2010 | reverse complement strand
TCTTCCGTGCCTTAAGACAAAGTACCATTGGCGCTGAAGGGCTTGACTTCCGAGTTCGGAATGGGATCGGGTATAACCCCTTCGCAATAATCACCGGCCAAAGTCTTATAGCTAAAATTTAATAAATGTAAATAGTTTTGATTTACTCTAAAAATCCCTGTATTAAACAAACTTTATGAGTAATTTTACACTAGTAATACCAGCAAAAGAAGAGAGTAACTCTTTACCCTTGGTTTTAGATGAAATAATAAAAAATTATGATTTAAAATTAGAGATTATAGTTGTGGTTGGAAAAGAAGATTTAACAACAATAAATGCAATTAATAAATATAACTGTGAAGTTCTCATACAGAGTGGCAAAGGTTACGGTAACGCAATAAGAGAGGGTATTAAGAAAGTTAAAACTAAGTATTTAGCAATTTTTTATGCCGATGGTTCTACAGATCCAAAATTTTTAATGCCTATGTTAGATAAAATTATCAATAAGGATAATTCTATAATATTTGGAAGCAGATATGAAAAAAATGCGATGAGTTATGATGATGATATAGTTACAAAAATAGGTAATTTTATATTTACAAAAATAGGCAATATTTTTTTTTCATTAAAACTAACAGATTTATTGTTTACTTATATTGTTGCTGAAAAAGACATCATGGATAAATTAAATTTAAAAAAAGATGATTATTGTTTATGTGTCGAGATACCAATTAATGCAAAAAAATTACTAATTAATTATACCACTCATCCATGTATTGAAAGAAAAAGAATAGCTGATAAAAAAAAAGTAAAAGCTTTTAAAGATGGGCTAAAAATTTTAACTTATTTATTCAAAAGATTCTTATATTAATCTATCTATCTTAAATAAACTATTAATTATAAATTTTAGCTTATTTTTAGATAAATACTTAGTGTGCAAACCAATTACAAATCCCAAATCTTCTACCTTTTGAGCTTCTAAATATCTTAGTTTTTTGGGATTTAATTTATATAATTTTGTTGATGGTTGATTTACAAACGAACCACTTATCACAGGTCTGGTCTCAAGCCCTTGCTTTTCGATCATGGAAATAAACAATTTCTTTTTTTTTTTAAATTTTTCATTAATAAATATTGGTAAAACCATATAGCTAGATTTTATAGTGTTAGAATATTTTACAAAAGAAAACTGATTATTCCATCTACTGTCTGCTTTTAAAGCTTTAATAATTTTAGTTTTATTTAAAGATCTTGTTTTCTTAAACCTTTCTAATTTCTTAAGTTGATTTCTGCCTATAGCTGCCTGAATATCTGTTGGTCTTAAATTGAATCCTGAATTAATAAATATATATCTTGGATCTAAATGGGAATATTCTTTGGCATTTTTTTCGTAAACACCTTTACCTCTTGACCACCCATGAGATCTCAAAGATAGTAAAATTTCATAGTCTTTTTGATTGTTACAAACTATCATTCCGCCTTCTCCACTAGTAATTTGATGAGAGTAAAAAAAAGAAAAAGTACCAAAATCTCCAATAGTTCCTAAAAAGTCATTTTTATACTTGGCTCCTAAAGCTTCACAGTTATCCTCAATAACTATAATTTTCTTTTTTCTTGCATAATTGACGATTTTTTTCACATTAGTAGATATTCCTAAAACATTAATTAACATTATTACTTTTGTTTTTTTTGTTATTTTTGAAATAATATGATCCGCATCCACATTGAGGGTATTTGAATTTATATCTATAAATTTTGGTTTTAAACCCATTTGCACTAATGGCCATAAAGAAGTAGACCAACACAATACTGGGATTAACGCCTCTTCTCCTCTTTTAAATTTTATTGACCTTAAAGGATTGCATGATGCAGCTACTGCTAAAAGATTTGCTGAAGATCCTGAATTTACCATTAAAGCATATTTAACATTCATTTTTTTTGCAAATTCTTTCTCAAATAAAGCTGTCTCTGAACTCATGGTTATAAAGCCACTTTTCAAGACATTAATGCCTTTTTTTAAATCATCTTTATCTAAACCATTTTCTAAAAGTGGGTAAACATATTTTTTTTTATTGGGATTTAATGAATATTCAATTTTATTTTTCATATTAGTTATTTTTAAGAATATATTTTTTTAATCTTGCCTGAATGATTTTGCTCAATCCATTTTTAAAATTTATTTTTCTTTTCCAGTTAATTCTTTTTATTTTCGAACTATCTAAATTTTTATTTAATGTGCCATCTGGATATTTCGTATCAAAAATAATTTTATTCTTAAATTTTACAATCTTTGCAATTAGGTAAGCCAAATCTTTAATTGAAATAGATTCTCCACTGCCTACATTAAATAATGGTAATTTATTTTTATTCACTTTATTTAATTTCATTTTTGAGACTTTTAATGAGAATAATATCGCGTTAGCCAAATCGTCCACATGAATAAATTCTCTTACAGGTTTACCTGATCCCCATATTCTAATATCTTGATCTTTATTAATTGCATTTATAAATTTAGTTATCAAACCTGGTACTACGTGACTTGAAGAAATCTCAAAATTATCATTGATCCCATAAACATTAGTTGGCATTAAGCAAACTATATCTTTTTTATAGTGATCATGTAAAATAGCACTCAACTTAATACCTACAATTTTGGATAAAGCATAAGACTCATTCGTTGGCTCTAGTTTGCCATTCATAAGATATTCTTCTTTGATTGGAATTTTGTTTGTTTTAGGATAAATGCACGATGACCCAAGAAAAATAGTTCTTTTTAAATTAAATTTTTTAGTAGCTAGAAGTAAGTTTTTTTCTATATCTATGTTATCTACTAGAAACTCTAATGGAAAATTATTGTTTTCTAAAATACCTCCAACTCTTGCAGCACAAATTACTAAAAACTCAGGTTTATTTTTTTTAAAAAATAAGCTTACTTTTTTTTCATTTCTTAAGTCTAATTTTTTTCGATCTATAACTAAAATGTTTTTATATCCTTTTTTTTTAAAAATTTCTAGTACAGCTTTTCCAACAAGACCGTTATGACCCGCAACAAATATTTTAGAATTTTTTTTAATCATATAATTAATTTTATAATTTCGTAAGAATTGTAAAATGTCAATTATTACAACATTGAGTTTTATAACTTATTTTTTGATATTTTTAAGAAATTATTAATATAATCAACTAAATTAATCTTTCCATATATTTTATGGACCTTGTTAGAGAGACTCATACTAGTTAGTGCAGACGCATATCTCTCACCTTTTCGTTCGGGTAAAAATTTTATCTTAGAATTAAATAGTTTCGCTACTTCGATAATTGAGTAACTTTTCTTATTTGAAATACTATAATGAAGACATTTATTTTTTTTCCATGCAAAAAAACAAGCATCAACAGTATCTTTAATATGTGTAAATCTTCTAGATTGTGATCCTGGTCTTACAACTCCTAAAGCTTTTTTATTTAAAAATTGATTTTCAAATATGCCTATAACTGTTGCCATATCACCTTTACCTAACTGTTTTGGACCATAAACATTGTAGAAATAAATAATTTCATATTTAAATTTAAACCATTTTTTGAAATTTTCGAGTAATTCAAGATTTTTAGATTTTGAAAATGCATAAGGAGATAAGTTTTCATCATATCCTTTATTGCCTAGGCTGGCTGATGTTGCTGAATAAATTAATTTTATTCTATTTTCTAAACAAAATTTAAAAACCTCATTACTTCCAGTTGAGTTTGAATTAAAGCATACATTAAATTTTTCAAAGCTTTGATAAATTCTAGAGAATTCTCCAAAGTGAAAAATTGAATTTATTTTTTTTTTGTACTTATATAAAATTTTTTTAATGTGAAATGTATTAGCTTTAATATATTTTATACGTAAAGAGTTTAAATGATTTTTTTTTAATCCTGTAGAATAATTATCTATACTAATTATTTTAAAATTAGTTTTATTTAATAAAAGTTCTATTAAGTTTGACCCAATAAATCCTGCTCCTCCTGTTACCACAATTATATTTTTCATTTAATTAGGTCTATTAAAGTTTAATTCCTCAACCTATTTTGATTTATTACTACATTATTATATATGCAAATGCAAAATTAACTCTTATATAATAAATTGATATTTTATTTTGAATAATTGATAATAATTTTAAACTTCATCACAACTAACTATTTCAAATATATATAAAGTAAAACAATTTTTTTCTTTTTTTTTGTAAAATTAGTGATAATTAATATTTATGAAAAAAAAAACTGCCTTAATAACTGGAATTTCTGGTCAAGATGGAAGTTATTTAGCAAACTTTCTCTTAAAGAAAAATTACAATGTTGTCGGATCAGATAGAAGGTCAGCAAGAAGTAATTTATGGAGATTAAAACATTTAAATATTCAAGATAAAATAAAATTTGAAGAATTAGAACTTACTGAAAGTTCTGAATTAGAAAGATTAATAAAAAAATATAAATTTGATGAAATTTATAATTTAGCAGCCCAGTCTTTTGTGGCTACTTCATTTAGTAGTCCTATGAACACCTGTAATGTTTCAGGTTTTGCAGTGTTAAGATTTTTAGAAGTTATAAGAAATTCAAAACAAAAAATTAAATTATATCAAGCTTCTTCATCTGAAATGTTTGGAGGTGTATTAGAAAAGAAACAAAATGAAAATACTCCATTTAATCCTCAAAGCCCATATGCTGTTGCTAAAACTTTTGGCCATTACTTGATTAATAATTATAGATCCTCTTATGGAATGTTTTGTGTTTCAGGAATTCTATTTAATCATGAGTCTCCATTGAGAGGACAAGAATTTGTTACTAAAAAAATTACAACTGGTATAGCTAAATTAGTCAATGGAGATATTAAGTGTTTAGAGCTTGGAAATATTTATGCAAAAAGAGATTGGGGATATGCAAAAGAATATGTTGAGCTAATGTGGAAAATGTTACAAAAAAAAAAACCAGAAGATTTTGTAATATCTACAGGAGAGTCTCATTCAATTAAAGAATTTGTGAATGTAGCAATGGGCGCAGCTGAGATTAAAACAAAATGGGTGGGTAAAGGCTTAAATGAAAGACTTATAGATATTAAAAATAAGAGAATAATTGTAAAAATAAATAAAAAATTTTTTAGACCAGCAGAGGTAAATTATTTAAGAGGAGACTCTTCTAAGGCAAAAAGATTATTAAAGTGGAAACCAAAAACTACATTTAATGAACTTGTAAAAAAAATGGTAGAGTTTGATTTAGAAAATTATTCAATATTTAACTAAACTAAAAATCTATATTTGATCAAAGTTAGTATAGCATCAATACCATCTGAAAATTTTATTTTTTTTCCTTCTTTATAATCTCTACCATGGTAATTAATTGGTATTTCTTTTATTAAAATTTTTTTTAAACCAATCTTAGTGGTTATTTCAGGACAAAAGCTAAATCCATTTTCCTTTAAATTAATTTTTACGAATAAATCCTTATCAAATACTTTATAGCATGTGTGTGCATCTGTTAATTTTTGATTATTTAAAACATTAGAAAGAATTGTTAAAACATGGTTAAAAAATACTCTACTAATTGACAAAAAATTATCTAATTTATATCTATTTTTATTTAAAACTCTTGATCCATATACTACTTTATAATTTTTATTAACTAAAGGAGACATCAATTTTTTATAATCTTTAGGGTCGTACTCTAAATCTGCATCTTGTATTAAAACTAAATCTCCATTTATATATTTTTTTGCTGTTCTTATTGCTGCACCTTTACCCTTGTTCTTATTGTGTACAATTAACTTAAATAATTTTTTATTAAAACTCTTCAAAAATTTAGTTGTTCCATCACATGATCCATCATCAACAACTATTATTTGTTTTCTTAGATTCTTTATCCTGATAATTTTTTTTAAAATCTTGCCTATTGTATGAATTTCATTAAAAACTGGTATAATAATTGTTAACTTAGTTTTTTTTTTATTCAATGGAGATATTTTTTTATTCATTTATATGCAATTTAGTGTTTTTTTCATTAGGTTTTTTGTGGAATAAAAAAAATTACACTATAAACCAAATTTTTTTTACTACTCTTTATGGAGTAATTTTATTATCATTAATATCACTTTCATTAAATTTCTTTTTTGCATTAAACCCAATAATAAACAGTATAACCTATTTAAGTATAATTATAATTTTCTTTTTAAAATTTAGTTCACAAATAAATAAAAAAACTATTTATTTTTTAGTAATATCATCTTTAATTTCAACATTTTTAATTTTGTATAGCAATATGAATAGGCCAGATGCAGGATTGTACCACCTACCGTATATTTCATTTTTAAACGAAAACAAAATAATTTTCGGATTATCAAATATTCATTCTAGATTTGGACACGTATCGATAGTTCAATATTTATCAGCAATTAATTATAATATAATTTCTCCAATTGAATCAGTTATAATTCCACTAGGTAACATTGTTTCTATCTTTTATATATTTTTTTTTAATGAAATTTTAAAAGTTTTCAAAAATAAAAAAATTGAAATATCTGATGTTTTTAATTTATTTGTAATTATTTTTATAAGTTATAAAATTAATAGATATAGTGGTTTCGGTAATGATGCACTCGGACATTTATCCTTATTCTTGATAATTTCTATTTTTTTAAAATATAATAATTTAATTAGAAAATTTGACTTAATACTTCTTATTAGTGTATTTGCTTTTTTAAATAAACCGACGATGGTTTTTATATTTTTATTTCCTGCCATAGTATTTGTTTCAAACTATAAAAATTTAATTAACAAAATTCCTAAGACTCTGGTTAGTATCCCATCTTTATTACTATATTTGTGGCTAATAAAAAATATTCTAATAAGTGGATGTTTTCTTTACCCAATAGAGTCAACTTGTTTTTCAAAATTATCATGGACTGATTTAGAAAAAACAAAAATTGTAAATGTTGAAGGTGAAGCTTGGAATAAAGATTGGCCAAATAAGTTAGATAAAAATATTACTTTTGAATTATATAATAAAAATTTTAATTGGTTCCAAAGTTGGGCAAATAATCATTTAATCAAGATAATTAAAATAATCTTGCCATATTTATTAATATTGATTTTTATTTCTTTAATTTTTAAAAAAGATAAAAAATTTTTATTAAATATAAATTATTTTTCATGTTTACTGATTTCCTTGATTGGCATGGTTATATTTTTTCTAAAATTTCCAATTTTCAGATATGGTTATTCTTATTTAGTCTCTTTTTTTATATTAGGAATTATTTCGTTTATATCTATTAACAAAACAGACAAAAGAAATTTAATTATATTCCAATCTATCTTTATAATTTGTCTAAGTATACTTGTCTTAAAACAGTTAACAAAAATAAATAATGAAAATTTTCCATATCAGGCTTGGCCTAAAATATATGATTTTGGGAATAATCAATTTAAAAATACTATTAAAAAGAAATTAGGTAATGATTTTATTTATTATCATTCCAATAGTGGAGACAGTCTTTGTATGTATAGCCCTTCACCATGTGTAACAAGTATTGTTCCTGAAAAGTTAAATGTTAAAAAATTATATGGTTATAATATTATTTACAAAAATAATTTTAATTAATTTATGAATATTAAAAAAAAATTTGATTACAATATTTTTTTTACAGTAATTGTTTTCTTTGTTAATTTAATTATTTTTTATAATATAGAGCCTAATATAGATCAAATTAGACACATTTCGTGGGCACAAAATTTGTCTAACAGTGAATATTTTATTGATTGGAATAGAAACTTCCATTCTAAAGAAATCTTTTTTGATAATAAAAGTTTTTTTGTAAATTTATTTAAGACCTCATATTCTGATATTGGAAATTTATTTAATATAGTTCCGATATTATTGCTATATTTGTTAAGTTTTATAAGCTCAAATGAAATATATACATTTAATATCTTATCTATTTTTTTCTATTCATTAAATATTTTATTAACTATCTTAATCCTAAAAGATGTATTTGGAAATGAGTTTAATAAAATTAGTTATGGCTATGTTTTAATATTTAAATTAAGCTTAATTTCATTTTATTCATTTTACTTTTCGCCACTCGGCTTACATAACATTGCTCTATTTTTTTTTTTATTAACAATTTTATTTGTAATTAAAGATAATTTTTATAAATCAAAAAATAATTTATTTTTTATATTTTTTTTTATATGCCTTGCAATATATACTCATAAGACAAATGTTATCTTATTAATACCCCCGATTTTATTATACTTTTTATTATTAAAAAAATTTAAACTATTAAGTATATCTATTTTAAATATATCAATAATATTGTCTCCTGCATTAATTGTATATTTATTAAATCCAGAAATAATGGAATCTACCAGTAAATTTGCTGAAATTGATTTTGATTTTTACACTTACATCAACAATATTTTTATTTGGTTTTATAGCATAATTAAAACTTCAGGACCAATTACATTATTTTTTTTCTTTATAGGGGTGTATTTTATAATTCAAAAAAGTGATAAATATTTAATTTTGTTTACGTTTATTATTGTTCACTTTTTATTAAATATTTTTTTAAATTCTTTTTCATATTATTATTTAAGAACTTATCTTTATATAACTCCATTAATTTTGATTATTGCAATTTTTGGGTTTTACTACATAATTAAAAAAAGTGATAACTCAAAAATATTTAGTTATTTTATTATTATATTATTTTCCTTTAATATAATTGCAAATTTTTCATTAATCGTTAGTAAAAAACTTCAAAATTATGTTAATCCCATGATAATAAATAGTTATTATAAATATAATAATAAAATTTATCCCTTTTTATTGAAAAATAAAGAATATTTTTCAGATAAAAATATAATTTTTTTTGATAATTCCACTGAAGATTATTTCAAAGTTTATATGAAAGATTTATATTTGACTAATAATGATTATATAAAACCTATAAAAAATTTGATGGTTAGAAATCAAGATAATATTAATCTATCCACTTTAAATTTAGAAAAATTAATTTTGCTATCAATATCTGTTAATGAAAAACAAATCATAGATGGGCTTAAAAGATTGGATAAATCTAAAAATTTTTTTTCAACTTGCACTATATTTAAAGATAATTATTTAGACATTCAGAAGAAAATTATTAATGGTGAATATAATTTATATATTCACCAATTAAATTGTACTAATTCTTAGTCAATCAAAAAATCTATATTTTATAATGCAATAAATTGCAGCGATAGCATCTGTAAAATGGATTTTTTTTCCTTCTTCATAAGATCGTCCATTATAAGAAATAGCTACTTCATAAAAAGTAAATTTTTTTTTAGCTAATTTCATAGTTATTTCCGGTTCAATACCAAACGAATTTTCTTTTAAATTTAAACTTTTGATTGCTTCTGATTTGAAAACTTTATATCCAGTTTCCATATCAGACATATTGAGATTAGTTAAAATATTTGCAAATGTTGTCAGTAAAATGTTTGCTAAATAATGCCAAAAAAAGTGGAGTCTTATACAATCTCCACCTTTAAACCTTGTGCCATAAACAACATCTGCATTGTATTTTAATATTGGATAGATTAATTTTTGATAATCACTAGGGTCATATTCTAGATCTGCATCTTGTATCAAAATAATATCACCAGTACTATATTTTATACCTGTTTTAATGGCGGCACCTTTTCCTAAATTTATTTCATGTCTATAAGATATAACTTTTGAATTTTCTTTTTTAATAGTTGAGATAATTTCATCACTTTTATCGTTTGAACAATCATCTACAATTATAATTTCAGTTTCTAAGTCTTTAAATGAAATTACTTTTTTATAAATTTCATATAATGTTTTTTCTTCATTGTGGCAGGGTATTATTATTGTAATTTTTTTCATTATAAGTATTTGAATCTATGGAAAATGTTTTATCTTTTTTGAGAAATAATTCAAACATTAAGATAAACATAATTAAAGTAAAGCCACCATTAAAATAACCAACTCCCCTTAAAGATTGGGATATAATAAACGATAAAAGTAATATTTTATTTTCTACATTTAGTTTTTTTGTAAATAAAGAATACAGAAATAGTATATATAAAAATATTCCAATTATACCAAACTCACAAATAATCTTAAATAGCTGGCTTGCACCATCATGTTTGTTGATATTGAATTTGGTTAATTTTGGATTTATTCTTTTAAATTTATTTTGATAATGGTCCAAAGATAAATCAAAATTTTGAAATCCCCATCCGAAAGGTTTTTCCATTAATGTATAAAAAGACTGATGAATTCCTCTATAAATTACCCTTGCAGAAAGTGATATAAAGGGGTTTGTCAATTGTTTGATGAATTCAATTTCTTTATCTCTATGGATATAAAATTTGATATCATCAATATTCGTTGAATAACTCTCTACCTCCTTTATTTTATTTTTTTTGTTATAATTTTTTTGCTCTTCTAATAAAGATTTATCAACTTTGTAAGATAATTTAGAATAACAGTTTGTATCAGATCTAATTAATAAAACGGATAATATAATTGTAAGAATATAAAATAGTTTTGTTATTTTATTTAACCGTGAATATTCAAAAATTAAAAATAATATATTAATAAGAACCAATGATAAATAAAATGTTAATGAACTTTTTACTAAAATAATTAATAAAAATAATATTACTAACAAAAATAAAACTTTATCTTTTTTAATTTGCAAAAAATAATAAATTGAAAAACATATAATTGGAGCTGATGCTAATGCTAAATGAGAATTTTCTGCAAATATGAATTCTCTGAAAGAATAAACATATCCAATTGATTGATTTAGATAATTTGTTTTAATTCCACCACATAAATATGGAGCATCAGGAATTTCAAAGTAAAATAAAGAAACTATTGATGATAGTAAAAAGATAGCAACAAAATATTTAATCATTAACAGTTTGTTATTTAAAATTAACTCATAATAATAATAAGAAAATAAAACTAGATAAATTAAAAAAATATAACTAAATAATAATTTAATTTTTTTAAAATTTCCAAAACTTTGAAATGTATAAAAATCGGTAACTAACAAAAAGTGAATAATTAAAAATAAAATAATCGATAAAAAAATAAAAAAAATTTTAAATTCTTTTTTTTTAAAATCATTTAGAATTCTTATTGATATAAAAGGTATTAATACGAATATAATATATCTAAATTGTAAATTATATTTTTCTAATACTTTATCCCCTTCAATTTCATAAGTATAGACTCCCCAAAAGAAAATAAAGCTAATAGCAGAAAATAAAACTAAGAATTTTTCTGTAAATTGAATTTTATTTTTGATCATAAACTCTTTTGAAAAATACATAAAATCCAATTGGTAAATACATCAACATGTTGTTCCAATTATTAAAAAAATTCCCTGTTGTAGAAAAAGGTAGGAGTATCATTGTAAAATTTAATATTAAGCAAATTTGTGAATTATTAAAAATTGTTTTTTTATAAAATATTTTTGAGTATAGGTGCCGTAATAATGAGTATGAAAAATAAAAAAATATAAACAAAACAGTTCCAAAACCTATTATTCCAGTTTCTGAAATTAATTGAAAGTAATAATGATGTGGGTGTGTTGTACAGGAACTAATCGGAACATATGTCTCTTTTTTAAAATTCCCTATATTTAAATCAGCAATTTTTTTCCAATGTTTAACTTGAAGATTTTTTTGAATATAAATTTTTTTTACAAATGAAATATGATCAAAATTATAATTAAAATTTTTAACTTTATTATCTATTTCATATTTGAATAAAAGATCACCTTTGTTTAATTTTTGATTTTCATTAAAAATTATTTCTTTTATTAATGCTTTATTGTGTATAAATTTCCAACCTAGATCTAATCTAATTTCATCATTTTTAATAACTTTTTTTGCTTCACCGTAAGTAATTAAATGTGGTTTATTGCAAAAATATCGAAAAGTGTTTGGACCATAACCAATTATTTTCTTATCTTTAAATGCTTTTGTAGAGGTACTAAACATTGGATAATAATATGTAAAATTTTTTAAGAATGGTTTCTTATCAAGTTTTTTTAGGTTTAATTGGTTGACTGTTTGGACAACATGTCTTGAATAAAGATCTTTAAAATAAATTAGTGAAAAAGAAGTAATAATTAAAAAAAGAATTACAAAAGAAAATTTTATTTTTAAGGATAGGTTTAAAAAAACAATTAATCCAATTAATAAAAGAATTAATTGAAAAAATGGTGATCTATCGCCACTGATAAAAATAGTTACTATAGTTAATAAAATAATAAATATACTTAAAATTTTATAATGAATATTAAGTCGTTTATTTAAGAAAAAAAATAAACTAAAAAAAATTGGTAGTACTTTGATTAGATATCCTCCTAAAACTAATCTATCATCAAAGAACCCAGAAACACGATCAGGTCTATACATTTTATATCCTATAAAATTCTCGCCTGTTATATATTGATAAATACCATCAATAGACAATAATAGAAGTATAAGCCCTAAAAATTTAAAAAATAAAAATGCAATATTGTTTTGTAATTTTAAAATTTCATAAATTGCTAGTACAAAAATAATAAATCGAAAATAAAATAAAGTTTTTATAATTATTTGAGAATTATATTCAGATAACAATGCAACAATAACTAAATAAAAATAAAATGATATAAAAAATATAAAAAATAGACTCTTAAAAAATTCAAATTTTTTTTTTAAAAAAGTGTTAATTAAAAATACTATTACAATAAAATTCATTAAGATCTCAGCTATAAGTGGACCAGTGACTAAAGCTAAAGGAAACAAGCAAAAGAAATAAATTGAAACTTTATCCTTTAGTGGTTGAACTTGATTATTCATAATTTTTGTTTCAAACTTTTATGAATTGTTTTAATCTATTTAAAATTTTGAAAATTATAAAAATCAAAATTTTTATAGGATTTTTTTTTATTCCTAAAAAATTCACAATTGTTAAGTTTTGTTTAAATATATTGATTATAGATTTGTTAGACTCTCCACCTATTCTCATTTTTATTAGCATCTTATTTAAATAATGTGAATCAATATTATTAATTTCCAAATATCTATACATTAATTCAATATCTGCAGCATTCCCAATTTCATGTTTATACAAACCATTTTTTAAATAACAATCTCTTCTAACAAAAAAACTTGGATGAGGGGGGCTCCAACCTATATAAAATAAATTCTTTTTATACTCACTTGATTTCCAATATCGAATATTCTTATCAAGGTTGTCTCTTTTAACATACATTAAATCACCATAAACAATATTGTTTTTCTTATGAAAAAAATTACTAGTAACTAACGATAGTACTTCTTCATCATAATAGACATCATCGCTGTGTAATATTGAAATAATTTCTCCTGAACTTTTAATTATACCTTTATTTATTGCATCAAATATTCCTTTGTCACTATCAATAAATATTTGAATGTTTTTAATATTATAAGTTTTTATAATTTCTATTGTTTTATCATTAGAATTATTATCGATAACTATAATTTCAATTAATTGATATGTTTGTTTTAAAATTGACTCAATTGTGCTTGCAATTGTGTCTTGACTATTATTAGTACATATAACTACTGATACCTTTATCATCCTAAATTAATTTTTTCTTTCCAAGTAAATTGTTATTAAATAGTAAAATAATAAAAGTATAATTATTGATAATACAAAATAATGTGTGTTATAGGGAGCAAAACCAAAGTGTATAAGCCTATAAGCTATAATGTGACCAATAAAACATGAAAATATTATATTTCCCCTTGTAAGCTTATAACTGACAAATTCAATGAAACTTGAAAATAATGAAATAAAAAACATTGAAAAAAATACTATAAAATATGAGCCAGAATAAAATAAAAAAGCAATAATGCCTGGTAATGTATTTCCTTTTCTTAAAGATTTTCGATTTTTGTTAAGTTCATCTTGATGAAATTTTTTCTTTATATCAAAAATCTTCTCATGATAGGAGAAGTCATCAGGATCAGATTTGATATTAAATGCATTTTTTAAGATTTTATAATCTAAAATCTTATTTTTTTGCACTACACTCATAACCCCATCAATTCCCACCCATCTATTTACCATTAAATACAAAATTGCACTATTCACACTAGTACGTACAGGTTCTATTATATTATTGTTTTTGTCATAATATTTAACTTTATTAAGTATTTTTGAATTATTAAAAAAAAGTTTTTCAGAAACATCATTATTAATATAAAAATTATTTCTTAGTTTTTCTACTATAAACAGTGATATATAAAATAACGATATCGAGAAGATAATTATAGAAAAGAAATATTTTAAATCAATTTGAATTTTATTTAATCTTAATAAGCTATATGATCCAATTATAAGGACACTTGAGTTAAAAATCATTCCTCTACTTAAAATTGAAACAGAGCTAAAAAAATTTTCTAATATCGCTAAAGCAAGTAGAGTATATGTGATTTTATTTGAAACTTTAAAATCACAAAAAAGAATATAACTAAATAAAGAAGTAAAACCAAAAAAAAGAACAAATTTAAAAAAAATTTGGACCAAGAAATGAATATTATTTGAATAAATACCTTTCTGATAAATTGAGTAGTATAAATTAAGAACAGGAAGTAAAATAACTAAAAATATTAGAACTATTAAAAAAAAGTTTCTATATTTAACGTACAATTCCTGATTTAGAAAATAAATGACTTTTTGGTTTTTATAGTGAAAATTTAATAAATCTCTTAAATGACCAGCTAAAATAAAACCTAAAATTCCATAAATCGATACCATTAATACCTGATTAAATTTTTCTTTTGTAAAGGAGAAAGCACCAATACTTCCATCAAATGAAGAGTTTAAAAAACCAATATTGATCGAAAATTTTATCCAAAACCCTAACAGCAAAAAGAGACCAAAAAATAAATCAAAGAAATTTTTTTTTTTTCTGAAACAAAAAAAAAACAAATATATATTTAATGCCGTAAATAAAATATAAATAATTTTATCACCTTGATAATTTTTGAAAGTTTGTAAAAATAATAATAAAAAAGCACTTAATATAAAAAGTGAAGAAAATTTAAATATTTTTTTTAAATGTTTCATTTTTATTAATAATTAAAAATTTGAATATATTATAAATTAATAGTGCTATAACTGATCCTAGTAAGTAAGAAAATATTACTCCATTTAAATTATAAAAGTAATACAATAAAGGAAGGATTATCGATAAAATTGATCCATACAATACATCTATAAAAAATAATTTATCTATATTTTTAAAATATTTTCCAATCAATTGATGTCTTATATGCATTGAATATACCATAATAAAACCTCCAACTAGTGAGATTAGAGTTACCATTGTTAAAAGATTGTTAATATTTAAAAACATTATTTCATTACTAGATAAATATTCTAAAATTGTAAAAAAGCACAAACTTATAAATGATAATAAAAATATAAATTTGAATTGATTTTGAATTTTCAATCTATTTTTAGTTAAGGTTGGTCCAATAATTAAATTGTAAAAAGTCCCTAAAAAAGATCCCAGTGCAAAGCCAGCGAATAAAGCTCCTGCAATTTCTTTTTCAAAATAATTGAAAACAAAAATTCTCCAGATTAAACTACTTATTATAAGTGAAAATGAAGATAAAAATGCCAAATTATATTTAAAAATATATTGAATAATATTTATATTAAAGACAGTAAAATTGGTGATAATGAAAAAAAATAATACTGAAATATAAAATATCAATAACATAATTAGAGAAATTATATCTAAATAAATAACTGAATAAATTACAACACCTATAAAAAAGATTTGAAAAATAGAAAAAATAAATTGTTTTAAATTTGAATTCTCAATTTCATATTTGACAAGCAAAATTTCAAATGACCATTGTAAAAAAATCATTACACCAACTAAAAAACATAAAAAAAAATAAGTAAAATTAAATAAGGTGTTAAAAATAATAAATATAAAAATTATACCTAAAATTGAAACTATTAATCTAAAAGAAATTATTTTATCAATTAAGCCTTTTTTATTTTTATTTAATAAAATATTTCTTGCATTTCCTGATAATAATTGAGTTCCAGTTAAGCAAATACTTATTGTGACACCAAGTTCAGCAGATAAAGAAAACCTTTGGATTAACGTCATAAGAATTAATAAAAATGTTGGAAAAAATAAGTTAATACTATGATTAAAAATACTAAATATAAAATTTTGATTGTTGTTATAATTTATTGACGAATTTTTTTTATTTATACTAAATAAATGATAAATATCTAAAAATTTTTGTTTAAGATTATGTATAGAATTTTTTTGATATTTCTTAAAAAAATTTTTTACTTTTATTCCATAGTTTTCTCTTTTTGTTACATTCCAAGAAGAAACTTTCTTGATTGATTCAGATAAAGAGTCGAGATTATTATCGGATAATTTAGTAAGTTTGTCATTTTTAATTAGCTCTATATTGTTAGTAACTAAACTTGGTAGACCTAAAATTCCAGCTTCTAAAATCGACAGACTTAAAACTTCAGACTTAGAAGCTAAAATGTTAAACCAAGACTCTGACATTATTTTTTCTTTATTTTTTTTAAAGACTGGTTTTAAGATTTTAATATTTTTATTATTAAGATATCTATTCTTTAAATCCTTTAAATAATTTTCATCATCTGCTATTCCATAAATTTCTAAAGACCACTGTTCGCCTAAATTTGCTTTAATAAAAGCTCTTATTATAAATTCAACATTTTTGTGTTTATGAATTCTTCCAAAAAATGAAAATTTTTTTTTAATATTATGATGTTTTTTAATATTATGATCAAAAGGAATTGGATTATTAATTTTAAAAATTTTAAAATTTGGAAAGAATCTTTTAATTGATTTTTTTTCTTGGTCAGTTATTGCTATAAAAACTATTTTACCTCTATTTGCAAAGATAGATATTAAATACAATATAAAACTTTTTAAGAAGAATTTAATATTGCCTCCTCCAATCATCGCTTCATTTAGTAGCATGCCGTGTGGGTGTACAATACTCGGTACTCCTCTCATATTTGCTATTATTAATGAATATATTTGGATAGGAGCCCAAATTCCATGGACATGGATTAATAAATTTTTATTTACATTTTCTTTGAGTATAAGATTATTAATCTTATTTATTCCTAGCCATCCTATAAAATTGATAAATACATCTTTATTTCTTTTTATATCTAAATTTATATCTTGATAACTAGCAAAAGATTTTGATTTCAAATTAAAGCCTAATCTATTAATAATAAAAAAGATTAACGAACTAATGCTAAAATTTTTTTTAGTAAATTCACTAGTTATATGTAATATAGTTGAATTGGTTTTTTTAAGCATATTTTAAAATGAATGTATTTAATTTTTACAACGAGGGAGGATGGAACGAAAGTAAAAACGTGACTAAAGATGCTTTCTTATTTGAAGATCTAAGAAATGTAGCTAAAGAATACATTAGTTATAGCCGAAATAAAGTTAATTTTCATATACCAAAAAAAGGTATTCACATATTAGATTTCGCTTCTGGACCAATTCAGTACAAAGAATACCTCAATTACTCTAAAAATTTTAAATTTAGACATTGTGTTGATTTCTCAAGAGAAGCGATAAAGATTGCCAAAAAAAAAATTGGCAAAAAAGGTAAATATTATTGTGATGATTTTTTAAAAATAAATTTTAAGGAAAATTTTTTTGATTGTATTGTGAGCTTACATACAATTTATCATATTAATAAAAATCAACAAGCTAAAGTAATTAATAAGTTGATAAAAATATCTAAAAAAAATTCCCCAATTATAATTATTTATAGTAACCCCAATAGTTTGATTGCAAAAATCAAAAAAATATTTTTTTTTATTAAGAAAAAACAAAATAAACATTTATATTTTTATTGTCATAATTTAAATTGGTGGAAACAATTTGCGCCCAAGGTAAGTATTGAAATTAAACCATGGAGATCGTTTTCTTCTCAACATCAAAAAATAATTTTTCCAGATAATATCTTTGGTAAATTTTTACTTAAATTATTAATTTATTTAGAAAACAACTTTCCTAATTTTTTTTCAAATAATTTTCAATACCCAATGATAATTTTAAGAAAAAGATGAAAGCTTTTTATACTTAATAACTAAAAATGTATAAATTATTAACTGAATTATTAGTGGTAATAAAATATTTTTAGTTATAATTGCAAAGATTAAGGGTAAAGTTATCACAGATTGAATAATTAACAGTGTGCAGAAAAGGTTGAATTTTTTTAATAAAAAATGATGTAAATGTCTACGATCAGCAGAAAAAGGATGCTTTCTAATTAATAATCTTTCAAAAAAAACTCTTACTAATTCTAGTCCCGGCAAAAACATAGCTAAAACAATTAAATCTGCACTAACAATATTTCCATAATTATAACTTTTAATAAAAAAATAACTAAAAGTATAAGATAACAAATATGTACCACTATCTCCCATAAATGAGTTGTTTTTGTAATTCAGAATTGAAAAAAAAATTAACGATATAATTATTGAAATAAAAAAAAAATAATTAAAGCCGTATATTAAAAAAATTAAACATAATACTAATGAGTATAATGCTGTTTGTAAATTAATTCCATCAAGCATATTAAATGCATTAATAAAAAGTAGATAACAGATTAATGTCCAAAAAATTGAAAAACTGCCAATATCAAAAATAGGCAAAAAAGAAAGATTAATTCTTTTCAGAGTAGATGTTTCATCAAAAAAAATGTTAATTAATATTATTATGATTGTTAATGATAATTTATAATTTGCATTTAAATTTTTTTTATCATCATATATTCCTAGTGCAAAAAATAAAGTTGCACATATATAATAAATATATAACTCATTGTCTGATAAAAAATTGAAGTTTATTAAGTTTAGTTTATGAATTACCAAATAAGCTGTAATAGTAGCATAAATAAAAAAACCACCTGTTAAAGGAACATCTTTTTTATGAAATTTACGAATATCATCTGGTTTATCGAATAAGTTGATTGATGTTGCAATTCTTTTATTTAGGACAAATATAAATATATTAATGAATAGAATAGAAAATAAAAAATATGTCATATTAATAATTATATCTATATAAACCTTTTTATAATTTTAACAGTATTTATTATAAGTCTAATGCTTTTAATAATCTGACAACTCTGATTTAATGAATGTATATTAATAATTGATATAAAATATATATAATGAATATAAAACAGGAACTTAAAAATAATAATCTAATTTTTTTTTTTCTTAGCTTAATTTTTTCTAAAAGTACGTTGTTATATTTTTTATGTATAAACAATATTTCATGATTTCTGACACAACAAATTTTATTTTTTTATTTTTAATTTTATTTGGATTATATAATTTTACTTACTTTTATGTAGAAAAATTGAAGGTCTCTATTTTTTCTATATTAGGAAATAATATTTCTAAAAATGAAAAAAAAATTTTTTTACACTTTTTAGTAATTTTAATTATATTTAGCTTCGTTGGGATTATCAATAATTTATCATTCTGGGCGTCTAAAAACATCTTTTTTGCACTCAAAATAATAATTATAATTTCTCTTTTAGGCTATATTTTAAAAGCAAAGAATAAAATTGATTATAATTTTTTTAAGTTTTCTCTACCTGAATATAAAAAAAATAAATTTTTGTATTCATTCTTAATTATAAATATTTTTATTATATTTAATAGATTACATATTGAATGGGCTGGCCAAGATGAAATAGCTTATTATGGATATACTACAAGATTGTATGCTGAAGGGTGGGTAATTAAAGATGGAATTTATCCTTTTTTTACAAAATTTAGTGAAATATTTTTTTCCTTTTTTTATCTAGTTAATAACAATCTTATTTTAGCAAAATATTTTAAATTTTTGATATTTTTATCTGTTTTGTTTTTTTTTTATACATGTGTTAAAATTTTATGTAAGGATAAATATACTGCTATTATTTCAACATTAATTTTACTTACGATACCAGAATTTTCATATGTCGGTGCTTTTAGTATGAAGGTTGATAATACTCTATTTTGTTTCGAGCTTGTTTCAATAATATTTATTACTATCCTTTTTAATGATGTAATAAATAATGACGAAAAAAATAAAAAAAATTATTATTTACTTATTTTTTTTTCATTTTTTTTTTCTTCTATCGCTTTCGTAATTAAAGTTACAGGAATTTATCTTTTAATATTTAATTTATTAGTTTTTTTTTATTTTTTATTAAAAAAAAAATTATTCAAAAATATCTCTAATATTTTTTTAGTTAATTCTCTCCTTTTTTTTATTATGGTTTCTCCATTTTTTTTATATAATTTGGTTAATTATAATAATCCAATTTACCCAACAATTAATAAAATTTGGCTAAAATTTTATGAGGACTCCATTTACATAGATTACTTTATTATTGATAACCTCAAAGCAATGTGGAATTTACCGATAAAAACACCATTTATTGGAGAAATATATGCTTTGATTTACAATAGTTTAGGAATGTCTAAGCAAATATTTCCATTTTTTAAAAATATAATTCATCCAAATGAATTTGTTGCTACGGGGTGGTGGAGCCCTATTGTATTAATTATTTTAGTTGTACCTTTTCTGCTAAAAAAAAATAAGTTAATAATATTTTTGTTATTTTTTTTCATATTTCAGTATATTTGTTGGTATAATGGTGTGCAATATAATCGAGTTTTTATTGCTAGTTCTTGTATACCATTAATTATATATAGTCTTATTTTCGTTTCTTTAAAAAAAGAAAAAAATAGCATTTTATATAAGATATTTAGCAATCTTAATATTATGTTAATTATATTTTTTACAATTTACCATTTTACAATATCAGTAAGGGCAAATCCTTATATGTTTAATATATTGAATAATGCCAATATTTACGAGGATAATTTAATTAAATCACTTGATAGAAAAAATTGGGACAAATATATAAAAAGAAATTTTCAATATTCATCTGATAAAAAATTACAAAGAAAAGAAATTCACAATAACTCAAACATTTTATTCAACCATGAGGATATGTTAATAATAAATAACTTTCTTATTAAAAAAAATAAAATATTAATTTTGAATCAACTTTCTTATCATCCTTATATACATACCCTTATAAATAAAGGTTATGTAGTTCAAATTTTTGATAAAAATTTCATAAATTTTTATATAAATGGCTCTATTTCATATGAAAATTTATGTGTGTTTTCAAATAACGATTTTTTTGAAAATGAAAATTTTAAATTAATTCATAAAAATAAAAATAATCTTACTTTTAAATGTCTTAAATTAAAAAATACATTTTGAAATACTTAATTCTTTTAACTTGTATAAATATCCATTATATTTAGAGTCATTATTATTAAATGGATTTCTGCCTGCATAAAAACCAACATTATCTTTTTTAGCATATAAGTAATCTATACAATTTTCAAAAATACCAAAATTATCGCTTAATTGATAAGTTAATAAATACTTAGGATTTTTTTGATCATACTCCTGCAAGATTTTTTTAATGATTTTCTCATCTTTAGGTTTGGTATAATAGGTAAAATTTGTCGATAAGGTTGTAGATTTTCCTAACGAAACTGACCTATGCATTGCTATTACAGTTTCATCCTTACCAATTAAAGAGTTAGACCAATTAAATAAAGCGTATCCATTAGCAGTAGAATTCATAACTTTATGCTTTAGATCATTATTAATGGCGCCAGGGGCCAATATAATAGCACCATAAATTGACATAATACATATAATCAAGAATTGTAAGTTTAAGATTTGTCTAATGCTGTTATTATAATAATCTGGTTTTAGGTGGTATGCTAAATATCCTATAGTCCAAATATATGGCTCATAAAAAAATCTTCCACTAGGTTGTCCAAAAAAATATCCTAGAAAAACAAATAAGCTTATCATGGATAAAAAGATTTTTTTATCCTCTAATTTCTCTTTTAATGCTAATAATATTATCAATCCAAGGCCTAATACATCAGTAATTTGTCCAAGTTGTTTTGGTATAAACAAAAATAATATTGAATTTTCTCTTTTATAATTTGTTAAGTAATTTTTAAAATATGTCATACCTTCTATGTGCATAGGCAAAGGATTATAAAAATAACTAAAGAAACTACCGCCATGATTTATAAATTTCCATAGAATATAAGGAAAAACCGAAATAAAAAAAATAAGAATTCCAGTAAATAAAAATTCTTTCAATATTTTTTTTTCCAAAACAATTTTAAATAATAGCATAATTAGAATAAAACCACTTAACAAAAATGAAAATTTAGTATTCAGAGAATTACTTAAAAATAAAAAAATTATTATTAAAATTATTAAGCTTTGTTTTTTTTTTATTTTAAAAAAAATTTTTTTTAAAAAAATCATATAAAAAATGAAAAAATTTGTACAAATTGCAAAAAATTGTGGTTTTGGTGACGAAAGCAAAAATAATATTACTGGAGAAGTAATGGCGATTAGAAGAAAAAATTTATTTTTATTATTAATATTAAAAAAAATTCCTAGGATTAATAATAATCCAGAGAATTGAATAAAATTTCCAAATTGTTCTGATCCAAAAACATATCCAAGTGACATCATGACCTCTCCAGATCCAGCTAAAAAATTATGAAAGTTGCTATATGAAATTGGAAAATTTCCTGTTTGAGCAATAAATTTTGCAACATTCACGTGATAATCTATACTATCACTATGTGTAACTGGTCCAAATGAAATTAAAAACAAACTAATTAATAATAAAAATAATAAAATATCATGAAAATTTCTGTTTTTAGTTTTATTTATTCTATTAAAAAATTTTTTACTAAAAAATACATAATTAAAAATTATGTACAATCCACAGATAAAAATAAATACAGAAATTAAATAGATTAAATAGATCGAATTTTCTACCCAAAGTACTATTGGAAATAAGAAAGCCATTAAGATGTTTATTGCAAATGGAATTTTGAAATAATCTATATTAATAATTTTAGATATTAATATTTGTAAATTATAAAATTTTAAAAAAATTCCTCCGATTTGATGCAAACCTAAAATCATTGTTAATGAGACTATTAAAGATATAATAGGTGAAATCTTAATAAATTCTTGAATAGCGACCATCAAATTATCTAGATATCACAAAATTTTGAATTACCAATGCATCCATTTCAGTTCTTAAAAAACAATCAACTGCTTGTTTAGGGTCATTAACAATTGGTTCATTTTCATTGAATGATGTATTAAGAAGAATTGGAACACCAGTCAGTAAGTCAAATTGTTTAATAAGATTATAAAATTTATAATTATATTTTTTATCCACTGTTTGCACCCTACCTGTATTATCAACATGAACTACTGAGGGTATTAATGTTTTTTTATCCTCTAAAACTTTATAAACTTCTGACATAAATGGGACTTCTTTTTTTACATCAAACCATTTATGAGCTTGTTCAGTTAGAATAGCTGGTGCAAAAGGCCTAAAACTCTCTCTCCTTTTTATTTTATGGTTTATAATATCTCTTATTTCCACAGTTCTAGGGTCAGCTAAAATTGATCTATTACCAAGTGCTCTTGGGCCAAATTCCATTTTATCTTGAAAGAATCCAATTATTTTCTTCTCTGAAATTTTTTCTGCAATGATTTTTATTATCTCGTGAAAATCGTCGTAGTATTGATAGGCTATATTCATATCTTTTAAAATTTTTCTTACATATTCATTATCGTACGAAGTTCCCAGATAAGGGGAATCTAAGGACTCCTGATCAGGTTTAAAAGTTTTTTTTATTATCATAAGCCCTGAACCTATCGCCCCCCCTGAGTCTCCAGTGGCGCTATTCATATAAATATTTTTAAAATTTGTTTCTTTAATGATTTTTCCATTAGCAACAGAGTTCATTGCACATCCTCCCGATATACACAAATTTTTTGAGCCACTTAAAATACTTAGTTGTTTTATTATTTTTAAAAAAATTTCTTCATAAATTTTTTGTGCAGATGATGCTAAATCTTTGTGAAATTGAGAGATTTGATCTTCTTTAGTTCTTTCGGGTCCGAATGTTCTAATAAGTTTATTGCTATACAAAGTACCTATTTTAGGCTCACCATCTAACCAACTCATTTCAACACCGTCCTTATCATGAAGAAAAAAATCAAGATTTAATTTGAATAATTTTTTTTCATCAAATGAAATTATTTTTTTCATTTTGTCTAAATACTTTGGTTTTCCATATGATGAGAGTCCCATAACTTTATATTCATCACCATAATTTTTAAAACCTAAATATTGAGTAATTGCAGAATAAAATACTCCTAAGGAATGTGGAAATTCCACTTCCTTCAAATTATTAAAATTTTTTCCATCAAAAAATCCTATTGTAGTGCTTAAAAAATCTCCAAAACCATCTATAGTTAAATAACTTGTTTCAGAATATCCAGATGCATATACAGAAGATGCAGCATGAGACAGGTGGTGATCCACATTAAAAATTTTTTTCTTTAAATTTCTTTTATCAAATTTGAAATATTTTTCAAACTCGTCTTCAAGAGTTGTTATCTTTTTATAATTATATATTCTATCTTTTAAATTTATCATCTTTAATCTATTCTTAAATGCATAAATAATTTTTTTAAAAATTCTTTTTTTAGGGTTCCTGTTAACTGTGATTTTATCAACTTCATCAAGTTTAATGTTTAATGTATTCAAACAATGTTTTATAGAGTTAGATGGAAATCCTGCTGCATGTTTAATTCTCGTAAATCTTTCTTCTTCAACTGCAGTAATTAATTTACCATTCTTAAATATACACGCTGCTGCATCTCCATGAAATATATTTAATCCAAGCGTAATCATTTTCTTTTATTTTTTGATTTATACTTCATTTTAATAATTTTTTTATTTAAATAATTTGGTAAAATTTTTTTTATAATCGTTTTAAGACATAATAAGGAAAAAGAAATCAAAAATGGTAAATATGATTTTTTAAAATTACTATTTCTTGTTAGAATTTTAAAATATTCAAAGTGAGCTTTAAATCTTCTAGTATCTGATAGTCCTCCAGCCTCAACCGTGGAAATCAAATTTGGGTAATATTTAAATCTTTTATTACTTAAAACACAATTCAATATAAAATCAAAATCAGAGCAAATATGATATTCCAAATTGAACAATTTTTTTTTAAGTAAAGATGATTTACATAAGACTGATTGGTGACAAAATGGCATATTAGAAATATTTTTAGACACTTTTTGAGCCTTTGCTAGATATAAAAATTCATTGTTAATTAGAGTGTCCCCAAAAAGAAGGTCTACATTACTCATAAGTAATTTATTTACCTTCTTTAATACAAAGTTATCAAAAAAAATATCTCCCGAATTCAAAAAAATTATCCATTCTCCAGAAGCAATTTTAATTCCTTTATTCATTGCATCATAGATACCTTCATCTCTCTCAATTAGAAATTTATTAATTTTAAATTCATTCTTCTTAATAATTCTTACAGTACCATCATTACTTTTTCCGTCGACAACTATAATTTCATAATTTTTATAAATTTGATTTTTAATTGAATTGATGGTTTTTATAAATTTTTTTTTAGTATTAAGGCTTACAACAATAATTGAAACTTTAAATTCATAATTCATTGATCTACCTTTTTAAAACCATTTGATAAACTTCTAAAGTTTTTAATGCGCATTTTTCCCAGGTAAAATTTTTTTTAACTTTGTTAGATGACTTTATTAATCTTTTACGTATATGATTAGAATCCAAAACTTTTTTTAATGAATAATTGATATTCTTAATGTTATTTGGATTAAAATAATAACAACTATTTCCAAGTACTTCTTTTAATACTGGAATATTTGAACAGACAACGGGGCAATTATTATAAATCGCTTCAAGTGGTGGAATACCAAAACCTTCTTGTAGTGAAGGATATACAAATAAAGATGCGTTCATATATAAAAATTTGAGAACCCTATCGTTTGATTGAATGAAATGTATATTATCTAAATTAGAAAATTTTTTTTTATACTTATTTTTTTCATAACTGTTAATCTTCTCACCACCGAATGCTATTATATCATAATCCTTTTTAATTTTTTCATTTAAATGATAAGCTTTAATTAAATTTTCAAAATTTTTGTAACCTGCTCTGCTCCCAACATAAAGAATATATTTTTTTTTTATTTCAATTTTAAGTGGTTTTATATCTTTCATATGGTCACCACCTAAATGAACCACGGTTATTTTTTTGGAATTAATTCCAAAAAATTCTATCAATTTTTTTTTTTGTATTTTTTGAGATTGTAATTATATGATCAACTCTATTGCAAATATTTAATTTGTTGATTGAAGTTTTATTTTTTTTAAAATTAAGAGAAAATTCTTCATGTATCATATCATAAACAGTCAAAATATACTTTTTTGTTTTTTTTTGGAAATTGTTATTTTCATAATATGTTAAATGAATAATATTAGGTTTATAAATTTTTATAAATAAACTGAAAAATAATTTATTTAAAAAATAATTTATTTTAAAAAAATTAAGATTAATATTTATTCCAAATTTATTATCTAGTTTAAGGTTATTTATATATTCATTTATATAAAGAGGTGCATATACTTTATTTACAATTTTTTTTTTATTAAATTCTTTAATTAAGTTAAAAAAATAATTAGATATTCCTCCATATCTTTGAAGAAAAAAAATTTGATAATCAAATAAAATTTTCATTAATTAAACTTCAACTAATTCTAGTTCTTTTAATATCTCAATTTCTTCGTTAATGTTTTTAAAAGATAATTTTCCATTCTGGTCCCTAGATTCTCTAAATTTTCCATATCTAAAACATTTTTCAACTGTTGTTTCTTGAATTTGATCATTCAGTAAGTTTTTTTTTACAAAAAATGCGTTATTTCCTGCAATATTTGTACCTATTAATTTTAAATTCTTTAAATCAGCTAATTTACAAAGGGCTTTAAGCGACGCTCCATAGTAAAGCATTGAATAATGAGATTTTTTTCTTTCAAAATTTGGATCGTATGGAACCGTAACCGACCTATCTTTTCCAAATCTTGAATTATATTCAACAATAACAATCTGAGGATCTATAATATGAATATTTTTCCATATCCAGTAATCATTACCATCAACATCTATTGATAAAATACCTAATTCTTTATGAAAATTATTATCTTGTATTGTTTGATTAATATTTTCTGCTGTTATATGAGCATGTTTAGCCTTTAAATCATGTCTCCAATAATAATAGTGGTTTTGTATTTCTTTTATATTTTTTTCATCATTATCTAAAATTAATCCACTCCAATTATTATTTTGTAAAATAAATCTCGTATTAGATTCCAAATAATTCTCCACTCCAAATTCAATAAAACTTTTTGATTTAATATTAAGATTATCAATTAAATAATTCAATATTCCATCTTCTCCCCATTGAGAAAAAACACTAAACTCATAATCGTTAATATTTTTAGATTTAGAATTTCTACTATTAATGATTAGTTTAGCATTAAGTAAAATATTTTTTTCTTTTTTTTCTAGATTTCTTAAATTTAATTTATAAAATATTTTGCTAAAGAAAAATTTCAATATTAATTTAATTATTTTTTTCATTTGATAAATAATTTCCCTTTTATTTTATTTCGTAAATTATCTTTCATTTTTTCCATTATCACTTTAGATGTTTTTGTATAAAAATTTGCGTTTAATCTTAAAATATCTATCCTTGGAAATGGGTTCTCATTATCAAATATTTTTTTTCTACCTTCAATAAATTCATTAATTTTTTTTTTATTAATTTTTTTTTTTTTTTGTATTAAGTATTCACCAATAAGTAGATAATCTATATCCATTTGGGTAAAAGAATTCAATGCATCTTCAACAGTATTAACTATTGCTTCTCCTCCAATATTAAAACTCGTATTAATTAAAACAGGAATTTTTGTAATTTTTTTAAATTCAGATAATATGTTAAAAAAAATTTTATTATTTTTGTCAACAGTTTGAACTCTAGCTGTGTTATCTTTGTGAACGACCCCAGGTAATAATTTTCTATATTTCTTAACTGTATCACAAATAAATAACATAAATTCTGAACCAAATTTTAACTTAAAGTATTTTTTGCAGTCTTCATTTAAAACTATCGGAGCAAATGGTCTAAATGGCTCTCTTATTTTAATTTTTAAATTAAGTTCTTTTTTAATGTTTTTATCTAGTGCGTTTGCTATTATAGATCTAGAACCTAATGCTCTAGGGCCAAATTCGCTTTTGCCTGAATAAATCGCAAATACTTTGTTGTTATTCAATTCTTTGGCAATAAATTTATAGATATTTTTAGATTTAACAAAATCTAAATTACTACCTAGTTTATTTTTTATATAACTTTTATTTTTTATTCTTTCATCTTGATAACCAAGAAATACTTGATTAATTTTCTCTCTTTTTGAAAAGTTATTTTTTTTCATAACAATGTATTGTGCGGCACCGACTGCTGTTCCATCATCACCAGAAGCTGCATACACATAAACATTTTTGTACTTACTGCTATTTAAAATTTTGTTATTCATCAGGCCATTCAATGCAACACCGCCTGATATACATAAATTTTTTGATTTATTTTTAGCATATGCCCAATTTGCTAAGACTAGACCAATTTTTTCAACAGTTGTTTGTATTGATTTAGCAAAATCAAAATGAATCTGTTTAAAATTATTATTAATTGGTTTTTTTATTAAATTTAGAAATTTATTTGTAAAATTTAATTGTTGATACTTTGTATCTTTAAAAAATTTTAAATCCAAATAAGGGTTTTTATTTAATATAAGTGAACCATTATTACTTATAGAAAAACATTTATTCAAATATTTTGTAAATTTATTTTTTCCATAAGCTGACATTCCCATTACTTTATATTCATCACCAATTTTATAATTTAACGCAAATGTTGCTATTTGATAAAAATATCCAATACTATAAGGCCATGTTGTTTTTGATATTTCTGTAAGAGTATTTTTTGTCGCTCGAAATATTGTGACAGTATCTTCTTCTCCTTGCCCATCCATAACTAAAATATTTGATTCATCAAATCCTGAATTATAATATGAGCTAACTGCGTGAGCAATATGATGTCTTACATTTGTTAATTTTATTTTTGGTAAAAATTTATTTAAAATCTGAGTAATTTTTTTATACTTTATCATTGAATTAAAATGATAAGTTAAGAATTCATAAATATTTTTTTTATTTTTTTTGGTTAAATTAATAGAATTTAAATTAAAAAAATCATCAATAAATTTATAATTAAATTTTATATTAAAAAATAAATCTTTTTTTTTTAAAAAATCTACGAATTTTAAAGTATTTTTTTTATTTTTTAATATAGAATTAATATTATTATAAAAATTATCCCCTAGAAAATAACTTGGGTCAAAGGCAACGGCTGCCTCTTTGATAGAATAATTATTTTTTTTTGCGTATTTTAAACATTCATTAATTGTATAAAATGGAATATGATGATCACTTTTTACATTAGAGAATCTTTCTTCTGCAGATGCATAGAGGACTTTTCCAGTGGTATAATCTACTAAACATGCCGAAGTATCGTGAACCAGTGAACAAATACCTATGATACTTTTTTTCATTTTACAGTTAGTATTTTAATTAAAAATGTTATAATTCTAAAAGTTAATTTATAAAGTATTAATTAATTAATGAAATATATATTTTTATATTGCTATTTTAACTGTTTCTAGAAATGCAATTTAATATTCCTATTGCCTATTTTTTTTTTAATAGACCTAAACAGACAAAAAAATCTTTTTCTATAATTAGAGCTCAAAAACCAAAAAAAATAATGCTTATATCTGATGGACCTAGGTCTGGAAATTTGGATGACAAGAAAAAATGCGAAGAATGCCTTGAAATAGTAAGTCAAATAGACTGGCCATGTGATGTCAAAACTAACTACTCAGATATAAATTTGGGTATGAAAAAAAGAAATATTACTGGTTTAAACTGGGCTTTCTCTTTTGAGGAAGAGCTGTTAATTTTAGAAGACGATAATTTACCTATAAATAATTTTTTTAAATTTATTGAAGAATTGGCACCTATTTATAGAAATAATGAAAAAATTTTTCAAATAACCGGTGTAAACTGGCAGGATAAAAATATAAGAGGAAGTGCCAGCTATTACTTTTCAAAATATAATAATTTATGGGGATGGTTAACCTGGAGACGTAGTTGGAAAAAATATGATGTAAAAATTTCAGCATGGCCTGATTACAAAAAATCAAATAATTGGAAAAAAAAATGTCCCATAAATATAGAAAGATATTATTGGGAAAAATTATTTGACGACTACTACTCAAGTGAAATCAATTCTTGGGCTTATGCTTGGCTATTCGCAGCCTTTTACAATAACGGCCTCACCGTCACCCCTAACGTAAATTTAGTTCAAAATACTGGGTTAGATGGAGACGGCACACATAAATTTAAAAATAAGATTAGTCTCTTAAAACCATACGGAGAAATTAAATTTCCATTAACTCACCCAAATGATATTCAAGAAAATTTAGAGGGCGATAATTACACTTTTAATAATATTTATGATGGAAAAAAATTAAAAAGTATAAAGGGGAAATTTAAAACATTCTTAAAAAGATTATTAACTAATTATATCTAATATTTTTTTAGATGCACTAAAGCTACTAACCCATTTACCTGAAAAAATTGATATAATATTGCCTGTTAATGAGCACTCACTTAATCTCTCATCTGTTTTTTCTTTATTTTTTTTGGTACATCTGACAACATAAAAAGAAGATTTGAATTCTAAATTATCCATTCCATTAAAGTATTTTTTAAAATCATTCTTAATAAATTGAAACTTTGAAAAATTTTTTTGTTCATTATGATAATTATTTATTAACGTAGTAAATTTTCTATCAAAGTTTGGCTCATTATTGATTAAAGTTTTATGTATCGACTTACTCACATGACCCAAAATAGATGAGTTAGAATTTTTATATGGATCGATACACATAAAGTTTCCATCAAGAATAACAAAGCTTTTTTTTTTAAAATTCTTTGGAGTTTTTACAATAATCTTTTCAACTAACTGATATTTATTTTTTGTTTTTAATTTTAATATTTTATTATTATTTTCATAAGTAGCCACAATAATGTAGTCATATCTCTTTTTAAATTCTAATGTAAGTTCTATAAAATTATTGAGGCAAATATTAACATTTAATTCTTCTAAATATTTTTTTGATAATTTTCTTAGAATATCAATATTAACCAAATTTTCTTTTACTTTAACAATACCTTCCACCATATGTTTCTTAATATTTTCATTGTTAACAATTTTAAAATCTAAAGAATTTTTTTTTAATACTTCTAAATAATCATCAAAATTAGTCTTAGTATTATTTTTGGCAATAGCATAATAATTGTCTGAAACAATTTCAGATTTTTTGAAGTACTTACTAAATTCCTGATAATTATCCAAACATTCACGTATAGTATTTTCTGATCTAGGATAATGATACCCTCTATGCCATCTAAATTGATTTTTTCCTGAAGCTCCCATTAAAAGGTCTGAATTTTTTTCAAATAAATCAACGTTAGAATTTATAAAATTTTCTTTAATTTTTATCGCACTAGAAACTCCAAATAATCCACCACCAATAATTGCAATTTTCATAATTTAAATTTTCTATTGAATTGATAGAAGGCCATTTTTAATTTTAAAAATTTTGTTACATTCCTTTAAAGTATTTTCTCTATGTGATACTATTATTAAGGTTTTTTCATTATATTCATTATTAATCATCTGCATTATTGAAGTTTCTGTTTCATAATCTAACGCGCTAGTTGCTTCATCTAATATCAAAATTTCAGCCTCTCTGTATAATGCCCTAGCTATACCAAGTCGTTGTCTCTGACCTCCAGATATTCTTGAACCTCTTTCTCCAATAAAAGTATTTAAGCCACTAGGCAGTTCCTTAACCAAATTATCAAGTTTAGAAAGTTTTATTACTTTTGCAACGAGATCACTATTTAATTTTTTTTCTGAACCAAAAGTAATATTATTTTGTAAAGTATCATCTAACAAAAAAATTGATTGTGATACATAACCTATTTTTTGTTGCCACATTTGTAAATTATTAAAAATACTTTTCCCATCAATCTTAATATCACCAGATTTAATTGCTAATAATCCCGTAAATAAATCTACAAAAGTTGATTTTCCAGATCCCGTGGACCCAATTATTCCTATTTTATCTTTTTTTAAAATTTCAAGATTAATATTATTTAAAATTTTAATTTTTTCATCATAATAAAAAGAAATATTTTCAATAGCTATATTATTTTCAAATCTTATCTCGCTATTATCAAAAAAAGATTTTTTTCTTAATTCTGTTTCAGGTTTTAACTGATCTTTAATAATTTTTAGTGTAGGTTTTCCATATTTGATATTTTGTATTGCACCCATTATTCTTGTTGCAGAAGGAAGTATTCTAAATGAAGCAGCACCAAATACTGCTACAACTCCAATTATTATATCATTTGGAAGTGCCTGTATTTTCAAAGTTAAAATTAGAACACATATTGAGCAAATTGTTAACAATTCAAGTGAAAATCTAGGTAGACTCATTATTGTGCTGTAGATATAGTTTACCTTACTAGTTTCAAATATAGTTTTTTTAAAGTAATCAGAAAACTTATTTTCAATATTAAGAAATTTTATTTCTTTGATCCCTTCAAAACCTTGCATTAGACTTTGAAGATTATATTTTGCTAAAACTTGTCTGCTTACACCAAGATTTTGCAGTCTCTTTTTTAAAAAAAATAAAAATATTAATCCAGACATTACAAAAAGTATAAAAATAAAAAAAGCTCCTAGTGGTTCAAAAATTATGAGAAAAATAAGCAAAGAAATTGAGACTAAACACTCCAAGGTTAAGACAGCTGTTGCCAATAATATATTTGAACAAAATAAATTAACTTCAGATGAAATATTACGAATTAACTCAGAAGAATTATTTCTTAAATGAAAATCATAGCTTTTTTTTAAATAATTTAAAAATAGTTTATGAGCTAACTGAGCCTGCAACTGGTATGTGAATTTATTTTGTGAATAAGATATAAAAATTAGAAATATAATTTTTATTAAAAAAGCTGTAAAAAAAACTACAATACCAAAAATTAATAAAGAATCTTTATTATCTAAGCCAATAACATTCATTAAATTATCGACAAATTCATAACTAAGATTATTTTGACTATCTAAAATTATTGAAACTAAAGGTATGATTAACCCAATCGATAAAGTCTCTAAAAAAACACCTACCAGCATTAATAACAAAAGCAGCAATGCTTTCTTCTTATATTTATTATCAAGAATTTCCCAAATTTTAATAAATAAATTCATTAGTAAAGTTCTTTTTGTGACCAGACAAAATCTTTATTGATAATACGAGGGGAATGTCTTCTAGTCATTTTAAAATCTTTAGACTTATAAAATTTTTCTAATGATTCAAAGAGATGTGAATTTCTTTTTGAATCAAATTGTTCAAGCCAAAATTTATATATCAAAGGATCATTGTGACCTGAAAATTTACCTAAATTATATTTTTTAAGTTTTTCCCAGGTATTATTAAAATTTTTCCAAAATATAAAGTTATCTAGATATCTCATAAAATAATATTCAACTACGTCTTTTTTCCTAATTTTTAACTTTAATTTAGGAATAGAGGATATCAATTTATTATATTGTTTTATATTTTTTGCATTTAAATTAAAATCATAAGCTACTCCAGGATAACATTCGCAGCAATTTATCACTGGCACACCGTAATAAGCATACTCAAATCCTATACTTCCAAAGACAGTTAAGACACAATCTATTCCTCTAGAAAGTAGTTTAGTGTGAGTTGTGTTAATTGGTAATAATTTAAATTTTGGATATTTTTTTACAAAAAATTTAATTGTTTCAATATTTCCATCATACATTGAAGGGTGAATTTTTAATAACCACTCATACTCATGTTCATTAGTCTTTTTCCCTAAAAATTCTAACCAATCATAAAAATCATCAAAAATTAAATCACCAAAGCAATGTGGGCTATCATCAAAACTATGTAAGGCTACTAAAACTTTTGTTTTTTTAGATCTTATATTTTTTTTAACTTTAATTCTTTTTTCAAACATATGTTTAGCAGGAGCATTAATTATCTTATCAATAGTTTCATTTCCTTCAAATCTATATTTTAGTAATTTTTGAGACTCCCGAAAATATCTTTTTTTTAAATTATTGTCATATTTTTTAAATTGATGTTTAAAAAAATAACATTCAAAATTTTTTAAATAATCTTTTTTATTCAATCGAATCGCTTGGGTTGGATTTACTTGAAAACATTCTATATTTTTGCTTAAACCAACTCTAGTTGACATTGCCGTATAATAAGTTGGATGACTTGCAATTATAGATTTAACACTATTTTTTTTGAAATAATTTTCCCAATAGAAATAAAGCAAAACGCCTTTTATAAAATGATTTTTCAAATTTTTTGAATTCAATTCAATCGTTGGTTTTTTATATTTTGTTAAATAGTCATCATAAATCAAATCTCCTATTCTAACTTTATTTATTTTAAAAAATAAAAGATCTTTTTTAGATTTTATCTTATTAAATTTTTGTTCTGCAGAACTTATAATTTCATTTTCTTTTGTTTGTGGAAAATTATAAAAAAGCAAATCCTTTGATCCATATGACTTGTGTATAATTTGATGGGGTATCAAACCTATATATCTAAAAATTTTAACTAAAAAATTACAAGGATGCGGATAAAAAGATATAATTTTAGCGCTATGTTTTTTTGATAAAAAATTTGCAAAATAAAAAAAATTAATATGTGAGGGGTAAAATGGAAAAAGCTCGACTAAGATAATATTTTTTTTAGCAAAATTATTATTCTTAAAGTTTTTTATCCAATTTAAAAATTTTAGATACCAATAAATTCTGTTTAAAAATAAATGTATTTTATCAATCATAAACTTTATTAAATTTTATCTAGATTATGCCAAACTTTTTCAAATACATTGACAATTGAGTTAACTTCATTATTTGATAACTCATATAAACACATTGTAAATCCAATAAATGTTTTTGAATGTAATTCTTCAGCAACAGGACAAATGCCCCTAGAATAATTAATTCTACTTATTTTTCTATTTTGCTTCCAGGGAAAACCTTTGGAGCCATATGCAATTTTTTTTTGAAAAATCGGTAATAAATGCAAATTTTGATATCCACCCATAATACCATTCAATCCCTCTTTTTTTAAGGCATTAATTATTTTTTCTCTTTTTACTTTTACAATTTTTTCATTGAGAACCATTGGATAAACATAATAAGCATGTGTGTAACCTTTTTTGACAATAGGTGTTCCTAAACCATTTAATTTACTTAACCCTTTATCTAAAATTTTTGCAATTTTCTGTCTCCTAATTACTTTTTTTTTAAGTTTTTTTAATTGTTCTATTCCAATTGCACTTTCAATTTCACCTAATCTAAAATTATATCCAATAATATTTACTAAATTTTTTTTATTCTTTGTTTGTATAACTGACTCTCCATGATTTCTTATTAGTAATAGTTTTTGATAAATTTTTCTATTATTAGTAACTACAACTCCACCTTCACCTGTATGAATATGTTTATGATAATTCAAACTAAAGCCTCCAACATCTCCCAAAGTGCCTGCAAATTTATTTTTAAAAAAAGTATAAGGTGCTTGAGCTGTATCAGTAATGATTTTTAAATTATATTTTTTTGCAATCTTTTTAATTTCATCAAAATTATGTGGATGTCCAAAAATATCTACTGACATTATGGCTTTAGTTTTACTTGTGATATTTTTAATTACAGACTTTGGATCAAGATTAAAAGTTTTGTCTTCAATATCTGCAAAAACTGGAATGGCATTCCAATGAAGAATAGACATTGCACAAGCAGACATGGTCCAGGGAGATAAAATAATTTCATCACCTGGCTCAATATCTATTGCTCCAACAGAGGCAATTAAACCGGACGTCCATGAGTTTACAGAAACAGCATATTTTACGTTAAAAAATTTTTCACATCTTCTTTCAAATTTTTTAACATACTTTCCACCATAAAATGCATCTGTGTTCGCCCCAACAAAATCAGACAAAACACCTGTTTTGATAACTTTTGAAGCTGCTATTAATTCTTCTTTACCAATAGAGTTATATCTAGCAAATTTCTTGGTTATGGCCTTTTTGCCACCATGGATTAAAAGTTTAGTTTTTTTCATACATCTTTCTTGTAATGTAATTCATATTTTTTAATGTCTTTAAAGCCTGCTCACCTGAACATAATCTATATTTTTTATTATTCAAAAAGGCAATTAATTCTTGGTAAAAATTTTTTTGATAAATTTTCATTTTATTTTTAATTTCAATTTTTTTATATACTAGTTTATTTTTTTTGGATCCAATTCTTTTAATATAAATTCTTTTACCACCTGACAGGTATTGAATAATTTTATTTTTTAATCTAATTTTTATAAAATCCTTTAAATTATCATTTTTTAATGGAATAAATCTTACCTCTGCTTTTTCAAAATTTGCTTTACAATACAGTTTATAATCATAAAAATTAATTTTTTTAATTTTTTTTACAGACTCTAGGTTTTTAAAATCACCAAACCAATATTCTATTAAATTGAAAAAATGTGAACAATTGTTGTAGAAACCCTTCGCATAATGAACTTCACAGACTCCATTAATTTTTTTTGTGAACTTTTGTACTATATTTTTTATCTGAATAGATGCTGGATCTGAAATTCTTATATAATTAACAAATAAGTTGATATTCTTATTCTTACATTTTTTTAAAATTTCATTTAAACCTCTATAATCAAAACTAAATGGTTTTTCACAAATTATGGTTTTAATACTTTTTTTAGTTAAGAGTATTTTAATAATTTTTAAATGCGATTCTGTGGGCGTTGCAACTATTACTATATCTGGTTTTTTTTTTAATGCAGAATGTAGATTAGTAAAAGTTTCAACTTTATAGATCTTTTTGAATAAACTTATATTTTTAATGTTACTATCAACACCTGCAACAAGTTTTAAATTTTTATTATGAAATATAGCTTTAGCATGAGATAAAATTTTTTTATTATTTATTAAACTCTTATCATATTTAAAACCTATATTTCCCAAACCAACTAACAAACATGAGTAAAGTTCTTTTTTTATCACACCAAATTTCTTAAATACTTTATTTGCTTGAAGGGCAGTAAGCTCCTTTGTTTAGTTGGTATACTGCATAATACATTCTTTTTAGCTACTATAGCTAAATATAAAGCCAATGTATTACACCCAACTACAACTTCTGAATTTTTAATTTCATTTATTAAATTTGATGTCTTGTTTATCTGAATATTATAATTGTATTTTTTTAAAATATAATTGTACTTTTTTGGATTTTCTGCTGGATGTGTTTTTAGTCTTATTTTAAAATCCTTATATATAAATTTTATTTTGTTTAAAAAAAAAATTAAACTAGAAAACTCATCATAATCATATTTATTTAGTTTCCACTGATTATTTTTTACTTTAGATGTTGGCTCAGTTACGTAAAGAATATTTGTTTTTTTTAATAATTTTTTATTTTTTGTAAATTTACATTCAAATTCTTTTTTTATATAATCTAGATAATAATTATTTATCTTTTTTACTTTTATATTGAATGTTTTTTTTGCAATTTTATAAGCTTTCTCATCTCCTACCCAGATTTCATCTGGAAAATAATATTCATTGTTTTTAAAAAAACGATTTTTGTAATTAGTCCAATGATCTAAATAAGCTATAACTTTTATATCTTTGGATCTTGCTGCCTTTATAACTTGTATATGAATGTCTGACTGCCATCCTGTACCACAAATATAAAGTGTAGTCTTTTTTAAGCTATCTTTTAAAGAGATTGTATTGAATTTTCCAAGATTTTTTTTAAAAATTTTTTTAGCACTTCCTTTTAATAAAAAATTATATTCATATTTTTTTTTTTTACAAAAAAGCTTAAAATTTCTGCAGCACCGGCATCACTCGCAACAATTGTTTTCATAGACTTAGCTTTTTCTTATCACTGTTTGGTTAATTTTAACCCAATTTTTTTTTTTATATTTTAAAAGATTTACTATTTCTTTACACCCAAAATATTTGATTTTTTTTTTTACAAAATATTCGATTATATTTTTTATAAGTTTAAAATCAGCTACCTCATCTAAACTTACAGATAATTCAGGCCAATGCATAGATTTGATAGCCTGGTAGTTTTTTACTTTAAATTTTTCTTGATTGTGATTTGTATACAAAGTCACGTGTTCTTTATATAGTTTTGAAGATCCATGTTTTAAAGATTTTTGTAATAATTTTTGCTTAACAATAACAGCATCCATACCTCTTGGAAATGATTTTACAAAGCTGTTGTTTACACAATCATATTTATATTTTTTGTGAATTTTTATCATGTCAGTAATTATAAATGGGTCTAAAATTGGGTTATCACCACAAATGCTAACAATATTTTTAACCTTATATTCTTCACTTGCTCTCACAACTCTTTGTAAAACATTATTTTCACTACCTCTAAAAACATTAATATTTTTTTTCTTTGCAAACTTTACGATTAAATTATCTTTTTTATTTTTTGTTGTTGCTATAATAATTTGATCTACTTCTTTAATTAATTTTAATCTATCTATTAAATATTCAATTGTAGGTTTATTTAAAATCTTTTTCATCATTTTACCTGGTAGCCTAGAAGAGTTCATTCTCGCTTCTACAATTATACCGTAACTAAATTTTTGATTTTTTATTTTTTTCATGTATGCAAATGGTATACAAATTTTTTTTCAATTTGTTTAAACTTAAATTTTTTATAAAGTTTAAGTGCAGGCTTATTTTCTAGTTCTGTACCAACTACTATGTCTTTTTTGGGGTATTTATTAATAATGTGCTTTAAAATAGACCCTGCAAACCCCCTTCCTTGATATTGTTTATTGCTTACAGTTAAGTCTATTATAATTTTATCTATATCATTTTTAACAATAATACAGCTAACAATTTTGTTGCTCGAATTTATAATACAATAAAACTCTTTTTTTTTAATCGTAATTGAATCTGACATCCATTGAAAATAAATTTTATCAACTATTTTTTTAGGGATTAATTTATCAGTACTAAACCTTGAGTAAGTGAAATTATTTTTAATCAATTTAAACAAAGAATCTTTAAATTTTTTTAAAGACTTTAATTGAATTACATTATGAAAATTTTTATTATTTCTAAAAGATTTTTTTTTTAATAATAATTTAATCCCAGTAACTACTAAGCTATAATCTTTCTTGTTTTTTATTTTTTCAGTTAATCGGCATGTATAAAAAGATTTTAGGTTAAGTTTATTTGTGGGAATAAATTTACTTATAGTATAACAATTTTTTTTTAATAACTTTGTTAACCATAAATCATTTTTTTTTAATATCATTTATTATTTTATAAACTCTTTGATTAACCTTATCACTCTAGTTGAGCCTAAGCCATCTAGTTCATTTGGGATATTTTCTAAAACAGGTCTAAGATTTTTATAATTTTCTGTTAATAGCTTGTTAATGAAATTAGTTTTGATTTTTTTTCTCTCACCTAAATAGAATATACAATTATTTTTATCAAAATATTTAATAGCATGTTTTTGATGATCATAATTTTTTATGACTGCTGTTAATTTTTTACAAGTAAGCGCCTCAAACATCATGGTCCCTCCTGTACATATTACTAAATTTGTATCTACAAAGTATTTTCGAATATTATTTTTTTTTTTGATTATTTTTATATTTTTGTTATTCAAACTATCTTTATATCTTTTTTTAAAATTAAGATTTGCTTCACCAATTATTATATTAATTTTAATTTTTTTATTAAATTCTATCTTTTCAAGAATGGTTTGGGTGAGATTAAAATAATCTGCACCACCAGTACATATCGTTACTTTTGTTATTTTTTTAATTTTCTTTACTTTAGGTACTAGTTTTTGAAACTCACGTTTTAGTGTCAAAAATTTTAAAGATTGATTAATTTTAATATTATTTGGATAGTCTTTTTTTAAAAGTTTTTTTTTCAGACTATAAATTGAGTTAATAATGAGACTTTTTGAAGTTAGTTTATTTCGTACATCATCTAAAGATATAAATCTAGACAAACCTTTATTTTTGAAAAAACTAATTAATTTTGAATCTTTTCCTAAATTATCAATATATAATATACTCTCACTACTTATTGAAGAGCTATAAATATTTAGCTGAGCGATACTCCTTAGTTTAATAATTTTAATTTTTTCTTTTAATAATAAATTTTTTTTTATATAGTTTTCACATATCAAGTCTTCATTTATAATAAAAATAATCTCAAAATTATTTTTATTATACTTAAAAATTGAATTTAAAATGTGTACAGTTCTAACAACATGACCCATTCCATAATTCAATCCCTTATCCGCACCAACTCTAATAAAAAAATATTTTTTTCTTGCTTTCACGTATATTTTTTAGCATTAATCTCCCTTTATGAAATTAAATAATTTTTGCATTACCAGTAAAACATCATTAATCAATTGCTTAAACCTTTTTAAAAAAAATCATGTTGGTGAAGCAATTGTCATAAATTCATCAAATAAAATGCTTGGCATAATAGCTGAAGCAGATATTAGAAATTTAATAATTCAAGGATTTGGTATTAACGATAAAATTGGAGACAAATATAATAAAAATCCTATTTTGATAAAAGATAGGTTTACAGATGAAAACAAAATAAATCTGCTATCAAATCCTGAATTTCAAAAGAAGGACCCTAAAATTATCCCAATAATTGACAAAAAAAACAAATTAAAGGACCTGTTAATTTGTGACGAAATGCGTCTTATCTCAGATATAAAATCAGTTAAACCCAAAAAAAGTATTAAAAAAGTTTTGATTATAGGTGGTGCTGGCTACATAGGAAGTTTGTTGACAGAAATTTTAATAAAAAATAATTATAAAACAATTGTATTTGATAAATTTATTTACTCTTTTGATAGCTTAACTAAAATGAGAAAAAATAATAATTTAAAAATCATTAAATCAGATACGAGAGATATTGCGGCACTATATATGGCTATAAAAGATGCTGATGCCGTTGTTCATCTGGGAGAATTGGTTGGTGATCCAATGTGTAGTATAGATCCTGATCTTACTTATTCAATAAATTATCTTGCTACAAAAAATATTTGTAATATTTGTAAAGATTTAGGTGTAAATAATTTTTTATATGTCTCTTCATGTTCTGTTTATGGTTCTCAAACAAATTTTGGAGATCTAGTTGAACAAAGTTCGTTAAATCCACAATCTATTTATGCTAAATTAAAAATTTTTTGTGAAAAAGCAATTTTAGAAGCTAAATCAAAAAACTTTAAACCCTGTATATTAAGACTAGGAACAGTTTTTGGAATTTCTCATAGACCAAGATTTGATTTAGTGATTAATATCTTAACTGCAAATGCTTTTAAAAATAAAAGAATTACTATCAATGGTGGTAATCAATGGAGGCCATTTGTTCATGTTTACGATGTTGCTAACACTATAAATATAATTATAAATAAAAATTTTAAAAAATGTTCAGGTGAAATTTTTAATATATCATCATTTAATATGAAAATTTCTTCAATTTCTGATTACTTAAAAAAAATAATTAATAAGTTAAAAATTAAAACTTTAGTTAACAATCTTGACAAAAGAAACTATCAAGTAAACTCAACTAAAGCAATTAAAGCTGGTATTTTTAAACCAAAAAGAAAACTTGAAGACGGAATTGATGAAATGATAAATTTTCTTAAAAAGAGAAAAAATTTTGATTATAAAAATAAAAAATATATTAATTATTTAAATATAGATCAATTTTAAGTGAAAAAATATAACCTTTCATCTGTAAATATTAACAATAAAGACATAAAATCTGTAATTAAAAATCTAAAGAGTGGATGGTTGGCTTATGGAAAAAAATCAATTGAGCTTGAAAAATTAATTAAAAAAAAATTTAATTTTAAAAATGTCATTCTTGTTAACTCCTGTACAAATGGAATTCATGCCTCCTTAATCGCAAGTGGTTTTAAGAGGGGTGATGAAGTTTTAACTAGTCCATTTACATTTATATCAACAATTAACACTTTGTTTCATTTAGGAGCAAAAATTAAACTTTGTGATATTAATTTAAATGACTTTAATATCTCAAATGAAGAGATTTTAAAAAGACAAAGTAAAAAAACAAAATTTATCCTTCCAACCCATTATGGAGGAAATCCTATTGATATTTCAGTGCTTAAATCCCACTTAAAGAATAAGAAGATTAAAATTATAGAAGATGCAGCTACCGCACTTGGCTCAAGAATAGATAAAAAATATGCAGGATCTGACAATAACTCAATAGCTGTTTTTAGTTTGTATTCTAATAAGATCATAACTTCGGCAGAGGGGGGTATAATTTCCACAGACAACAATAAACTTGCAAAAAAAATAAAAAATTTAGTCTCAATGGGTATTACGAGAGAAGCCTGGACTAGAGCTAATGAAAAAAACTCGTGGATGTATGATTTAAAAGAACCAGGCTACAAATATAATTTTACTGATTTACAATCAGCACTAGTTATCAATCAAGTAGAAAGGATAAATTTAATAATTAAAAAAAGAGAGAACTTAAGAAAGATTTATATGAAAAATTTATCTCCTCTCTTTAAAAAAGATTTAATTTCTTCACAGAAAATTAATAAAGATGTTCAAACATCAAACTATATTTTTCCTATAATTATTAAAACAGAAAAATTAAAAATAGATAGAGATAGTATTATACAAAAACTAAAAGAAAAAAATATTTTTACTAGTGTGCATTATATTCCTTGCCATAAATTTGATTTTTATAAGAAAAGATTTAAAAAGGAAAAACTAACAAACACTAATTATATATATGATAGAATTATATCATTACCTTTTCATAATAAATTAACGGTTAATGATGTTAATAATATTTCAAGTATAGTAAGAAAAATTATTTTAAATTATGAAATTTAATAAGAAACCACCATACATAATTGCTGAAATTGGAATCAATCATGATGGAAGAATCTCCAATGCTAAGAAATTAATAAAACAAGCCAAAAATGCTGGTGCCTCAGCAGTTAAATTTCAAATATTTAAAGCATCTTCATTGGGAGCACCAAATTCTAAGGTTTTTAAATTTTTTGAGAAATTAAAATTAGACGAAAAACAACTAATTCAATTAATGAATCTTTCTAAAAAACTTAAAATAGACTTTATTTGCTCAGTTTTTGATAAAGAAAGCTTAGATATTGCAAAAAAACTAAATCTCAAAAAAATAAAGATTGCTTCCTCAGAAGTTACTAATTTAGAACTACTTAAAGAAATTTCAAAAACAAAGAAAAAAATAATATTATCATTGGGAATGGCCAATGAAGAAGAAATTGCCGACTCTCTAAAAATTTTGAAAAATAATTCTGTAGAGCTTTTGCATTGCGTATCTATTTATCCATGTGAAATTAATGAAACAAATCTAAGACGAATGATTTCGATAAAGAATAAATTTAAAAAAGAAGTTGGATATTCAGATCATTCTATTGGGAATGATGCTTGTAAAATCGCACTATTATTAGGTGCAAAAACTATTGAAAAACATTTCACTTATAATAAAAATTTGAATTATGGAGACCATAAATTATCAGCTGATTTTAAAGATCTTTTAGATTTAGTAAATTTTTCTAAAAAATGTCAAAGCATGATGGGTTCAGGAAAAATTAAACCATCTAATAAAGAAAGAAAATTTAGTAAACTTTTTAGAAAAGGTATTTACTCCAAGCAAAATATCAAGAAAAATGAAATTATATCTCTAAAAAAATTAGAAATTAGAAGACCAGAAACTATCTATAAAATAAAGAATATTTATAAAATAGTGGGCAAAAAAGCAAAAAAAGAAATTTTAAAAGATAAAGAAATTTTTATTAAAAATATCTATTAATCTCTAATATTTTTCATCTTCAAAAATAAAAGGCTTTTTGTTAATTATAGAATTACAAATTTGTTCTAAGCCCAAATCTTTACCATCTAGAATTTTTTTGAAACCATATTTATCAAGTGTAAATGGGGGCCAAGCATGAGGCTTGTGGGTTATGCTGGAAATTGGAATGGATCTCCTAAAAAAGAAATGATACGCATATTTCTTTGCGCGTAAAACTTTTTCAGCAGATAGTTTATTTTTCATTGGCAAATTTTTTAGAATATTCATATATTCAGATTGATTTTTTGGATCAAATGTAATTCCTTTATTTTTTACATAGGACTCTCCTGCACAGATTACAGGAATACCTAATGGTGAAAATTCCATGCCCATTTTAGTTGAATAAATAATTATAGAGTCACAAATATCAGCAAAAGAATAAGTACTGAGGTTATCATTAGAGTCAATAACGATAATATTCTTAGGAATCTCAACATATTTCTTTTTAATCTCATCAAGCACTTTTTGTTTTGAAACTCTATCCGAATTCACTTCAGCAGGATGAACTCTAATCGCTAGTTGTAAATCAGGCCTTGTCTTAAAATAATCTATAGTTTTAAAAATCCATTCAAGCATATTATCAAAAATATTATTGGGATATGTTAATAATGCGTCCCATATAATATTTGTTAACATACCTACTATTGGTTTATTAATATTTAAACCATATGCTTTAAATTTTTCATGGACATTAAATTCTGGTTTTCTGAAATAGTATTCCCAATCATTTTTACCATGTCTTCTTGAAAATAAATATTTTTTTAAGCGTTCATCTAGATTTTCATTCCATTCGATATTTTCCCAGTAACTAACAGGTTCGTCCATCATTGTTAGATGATAAGTGGTATCATGACTGAGAGTGAAGCAGTTTGTTTTATAAGAAGGTTGATAACAAACAACATTAATATTATTTAATTTTGCAATTTTGCTAATTGTACCTTGTGGCACATAAATACCATGATTTAAAACTACTGTAGAAAAATTTTTTTTTTTTATAAGGTTTTTAAATGCAATTTTAGTTATAATAGCTGATTTTAAATATTTTCTTAAAACTTCTTCCTTATAGGGTTCATTATCTAAGGTTCCAACTGCATAATATCTGAGTGCTCCTGACAATGCATCTTCTGTTAAATTAATTTCATTATCCTTATACTCCAATAATTCTGTATAACTTAATTCTTCCAAGATATTATCTATATCTTTCCTTTCATCTGATGAAATATGATCTCCTAATTTGTTAATTTTGATTCCCATTTTTTCATACACCAATAGCCCACTATGATAGCAGGACTCACATAAACTTTTGGGTCCATCTTTTTTAAAAATATTCTCAGGAATAAAATGACTTGTGGATTGTTGACAACCTTCAAGAATAGCATCACACAATAAAAATTCTACATTTTTTCCATTCTTAATTAGTGCAGAAGCTAAGATTGTATCAAAATGTGAGCTTACTAGATGACCACCTGTTGTGGTAGATATTAATATAGTTTCATCTTTATTGGATTTAATTTGTAGATCATCATAAATAGCTTTATTTTCACTACTTAAAATTAAATTCCAATTTATTAAATGTTTATAGTAAAGATTTGAATTTTTTAATATTTTTTTAATATTATATTTAAAAGATTTCATTCCTTATATTGAATCACAAGTATATATAACGTCCATAAAAAAGATAAAACCTTCTTTTAAATTTCGAAATCCATCATTTCTAATACCATAAAGTCTGTAATTATTTATATGAAGATATTTTTCAATTTCATAGAATGAAAGTCTACGTTCATATTGATCTGAAAAACAAATTTCTGTTTCAATATTTCTTATCATATTTTTTTTTAAACAATCTTTGGCACCCTCTAAAACCTTATCTTCAGTACCTTGTGTATCAATTTTCAATAAGTCTATTTTGTTAATATTATGTAACTTAACATATTCATCAATAGTAGTAACTTCTGTGTCCTGCGTTTTAACCGTAAATTGTTGAGGTGAAATTTTAAGCTTTCCACTTCTTATTTTTAGCCAATTCGAATCCATATTTACTTTATTAAAACTTGAACAATCTGATTTAGCAGTGATGTATAATTTTTTAGTATCTTTTTTTTCACCTAATGCCAGATCGTTTAACTTAATTGTTTTATCATTTTCATACTTTTTTTTAAGTATTTCAAAATCTTCTTTAATGGGTTCAAAAGAATGAATAAATGAGTCTGGGAATAAATTTTTAAATCTATCTATTGATTGTCCTGTACTAGCACCAACATCAAAAATAACATTATTTTGTTTATTATTTAAAGATAAATGTATTTCATCAAATGAAATTTTTTTAAATGGTAATTTCCTAGAAATTTCAAGATTAACAAATTTTAAAAAAAAGTTAACAATTGATTTAAAAAAACTTCTCATTAATTATTTCTTACATAAATATCTTAAATTACCACTACCAAATCGGTTTTTAAAATATTTATCATTTTTAAATGTTTTAATTGTTACATCAGCTCCATTTATACCATCAACTTTTTTTATCACTCGAAAATTAGCTTTTAACATTTTTTCAAATTCTTTTCTGTTGGTAGACTTGTACTCACCATAGCTGTGATCCAAGTAACCTTGGAGTCTTAATGGTGAGATTTTATTGTTAAGTGCTTTAAAAGCGTAATCAATTTCCACATCAATCATTATTCGCCTACAAAATTTCCATAGATCCAATTCTTGCCCACCAGATCCAGCTATAAATACAAAAAAATGACCATCTTTTTTGATTATTCTGGCATGTTCTTTTATTAACTTATTCATGGGTGTTTTTGTATGATGTAATACACCTGCTGAAATTAAAAAATCTATAGATGAAGACTTAAGTTTAATAGTATCAAATTTTGAATGTAAAAATTCTACATTCTTAAATTTTTTAAATTTTTTTTTATTATTAAGAATTATATTTTTTCCACTATCTATACCAATTATTTTCTTTGGTTTATATTTGATTATATAATCTATATATCTACCTGGTCCACATCCACTATCTAAAACAACTTTGTCTTTAAAAAAATTTCTATTTTTTGATATTTTTGAAATAATTTGCTTCATTCTTACTTTCGCTAAATAACTAGATGCCAAAAACTTTTTTTTATCTGTATTTTTTGGCCACATAAAATCAAAAGCATTACGAGTTATTTTCCAAATATCTTTTTTATTTTTAATTTTTTTTGATGGGCATATCCATCCATTTTTTTTTAATTCTGAAAAAATAAAAAAAATATTCTGCCAAAATTCAAGTGTAGTATTAAGTTGATTTGGGTCTTTTCTTGTTTTCGCCAAATAATCGAAATGCCATTTTAAAGTAAGCACTAAGTAAACTTTGAGATCATCAAAAATAGGGTCTGAACACTTTTTGACAATTTTTTGCAGACTTGTAAAATTTGCCTTCTTAACCTTTTTTTTCGAAATTATTTCTTTGTAGGCTAAAATTTCATTTAGATTTATATTTTTATGAGGCATAATTTAATTACTATGCTCAAATACTATTTAAATTAATGAATATCAAACGTAAAATTTGTTTATTGATTAAATTTTAAAAAAATATAAGTCTTAATTTGTTAAAATGATTGTAAAAGCTAAAATTTTTAAAAAATATCCAAAAAAGTATATTAACTACTATAAAAAATATGGCTATCTACTAATTAAAAATTCACTAAGTAAAGTATTATTTAATAATATACAAAAAAGTATAAATTCCAACTTATTCAAATATTCTAAAAAAAAAAAATCTAAACTCTTAAACAGTCCTGAGCTTAATAAACAACTTGAAATATTAAGAAAGAAAAACCCAAAAAAATTTTCTTATTTTTTTGATACTCTACAAACCTCTACGGCTTTAAACAATTTCTGGACAGATAATAAAACACTTCAAATGATTGAGATACTTATGGGTTGTGAGAAATCTGATATATCTGCAACAGATTTACTTCTAAGGATTGACTCACCAATAGATAGTAGAAATAAGCTTGATTGGCATCAAGATTCTGCTTATTTTAAACAAAATAAATCTGGCTTCAATGGTGTTAATTGCTGGGCAGCTTTAACAGATTTAACTTTTGAGATGGGCCCTTTAGAATTCCTAGAAAATTCTCATAAATTAGGTTGTTTGAAGGTTAAAAAAAGTAGGGGAATAAATTACTCTTCATTACAAAGAAAGATACCCAAAAAAGTTACAAATAAGTTTAAAGTTAAAAGGTTTGAAATGAAACAGGGAGATCTTTTGGTAATGAATATGGATATGATCCATCGTAGTGGTGGCAATTATAGTAAAATATTTAGAATGTCCACAATTTGCAGATATCACAATATGATATCTAAAGATTTTCAACCTGGTTTAAATATCTATAGATATAGTGACAAAAAACTTAATAAAGAAGTTCATGGGTTTTGAAAGCAAAAAAATTAATTTTACTTTTTTACTTTTTTACTTTTTATCAAATATTTAGCATACTCAAAATCATAATTTTGATTTATATCAAGCCCCTCATAATCTTTAGTAAAAAAAGGCACAATTTTTTTTCCAGTTATAGTTTTATAACTTTTTAATACAGAAATTTTTGAGATTTCTAAACTTGCATTTTGAATATAAATTTTCGGTAAACTTTTAAATTGCATATTATAGAAAGGTTGTTGAAATTCTTTTTTAGAAAATAAGGGATTAATAAAGTTTTTATTTTTATTCCACATTTTATATGGATGTTGTTTACAAATCTCGACTGCCCTTAATGATTCTGCGTTTTCAATCTTATTAAATAAATTCCATGCTCTAATTATTGTTTTTGAAGTTCTAAATGGACTGGTAGGCCTTAAGATAAAAAAATGAGTATATTGTATATTCTCATCTTTTAATAATTTTTGAATTGTAAAATTCACCCATTGATAATCGGGGGAGTTTGATTTAGAGATATTCTTTGGTCTTAAAAAAGGAATATCTGCACCAAATTTTTTTGATAATGAAGCATATTTTTTAGAGTCAGTAGAAACTATTATTTTATCGAAAATTTTACTTTTTATGGCTGATCTAATAGTATGAGCAATCAAGGGTAGTGTACCTAAAATCTTAATATTTTTATTCTTAATTCTTTCAGATCCAGATCTTGCGGGTATTAAAGCAATTATTTTTTTATTTATATCTCTCACACAAAATTATTTTAACCTGACTTCATTTCTTTTTGTTGAAGGTAGACCACCTGTTTTTTCCCTAATTCCATATCTTTTTTCTACTCTAACTCTGTCATTAAAATGAGGAGTTGATACTTCAATAATTTGACAATCTAAAAGTGCTTCCTCTTGATGAACTGAACCAGGAGGAAAATGAAAACATTCTCCAACTTTTAATATTTTAGATTTTAGTTGACCTTTGCCATTATCAAAAATTACTTTTAATTTGCCTTTTATTAAATAACCACACTCATTTTTTTTATGATGGTATTGTAAACCACCTTTCTTATTCTTTTTTAATTCTAATAATTTGAAAGAGTATTTTTTTGGTACCAAGGCTAATAATATTTCCTTACCCCAGTCTCTGGGTCCTAAATTTTTAGATTTTGGAAAATTAACACAAATATGTTTTTTTTTCATTGAATTACAAATCTAAGTACTCTGGCAAAATTATTGTCTCTTCTTCAAGATCATTTAATATCTTTTTTCCTAAAATTTTAGTATATTCATAAGGTTCCATACCACCACCTGGTGATTTAAAATCCAAATCATCTTTGGTCAATATATGGCCCACCTTCAAAAATTTATTTGAAACAATTGATTTTTTCATTTTGAATAAAGGTTTTTTCTCACTTTCTAGTAAATGTTTTTTGTCAGATCCAACCATTATATCAATCCGTTTAATATTTCTGACAAATTTTTTTAAACCTTCTGGTTCTAATGAAAAAGAATGATCTGTTCCTTTATTGGCTCTGTTTAAGGTAAAATGCTTCTCAAAAACTCTGGCTCCAAGCATATATGCGAGCACCCCTGCATCAATACCATTTTCATGATCAGACAAACCAACTCTTAATCCGCTAAATTCTTTTTTATATTTTGAAATTACTGCTAAATTCATATCCTCTATTGGTGCTGGATATGCTGCGGTGCAATGCAAAACTGTTAGATTTTTATTTATTTTAAGAATATTATCTACTGCTCTTTGAACATCTTCAAAACTTCCACCTCCAGTACTTAAAATAATTGGCTTATTAGTTTTAGCAATATATTCTTGCAAAGGAATGTTTGTTAAATCTGCAGAGGCAATCTTATAAAATGGCATATTTAAATCTTCAAGAAAATCTACACTTTTAAAATCAAAGGGAGTTGCAAAGAAATCTATATCAATATTTTTAGCATGTTTTATTAGTGATAAATATTGCTCTTTATTAAATTCCAATGCTTCTCTATGCTCTCCATACGTTCGACCATAACTATTTGGGTTATCATATAATGTGTTGTAAAAATCTTTTGTATAAAGGTATTTATTATCACGTTTTTGAAGTTTAACAGCATTGGCACCTGCTTTTTTAGCTTCATTAAAAAGTTCTTTAGCTTTTTCTAATGATCCTTGATGATTATGCCCTATCTCCGCAATTATATAAAAGTCATTCTTATCTAAATTAGACATTGTTTTTCATTTCAATTTCTTTTTTTCTTTGGTCGATCATAGCACCAAATTCCTTGAAGTTAATTGATTGATCGCCATAGGCTTTTGCAAAAACATAATCACTTCTACCCGGGTATTCATAAATACTGCTATATACATCACATGATTTACAAACTTTTGGTAAATTTCCACTTTTATGTGCATTTATTATTTCAAGATATTTCTCATTTTTAGATGATAAGATTTCTTTGAGTGATTTTTCTTTTATATTTCCAATTTTAAGAGTGTAATCTGCATCTCTTACATGGCATGCATTTACAGTTCCATTGGCACCTATATTCAACCTAGAAAATATCATGGTGCAGGGTCCTAGTTTTCGAAAATGACCTTCTTTCAAATCTACTCCAAAATCTTTTACATCCTCTTGAGAAACTTTTCCTCCCCAATTATCATATATGTGTGTATATGTGTGTGATATTGCAACCTTATCTTTATTTGCAAGATTTTTTATTGCTCTAGACAATTCATTATTATCTTCTGACAAATAAAATCCTTCTTTGCATCTTTGATTAATTCTGATTTCAAAGTGTAACTTTTTACTATCAAGAAGATTGCTTAAAAAGTTTAAATTTGATACTAATTTTTTATAACCTACAGAATTACCTTTGGTGAATTTACAAAAAGATTCTTCATCATTTCCATAAATACTTATTGCCAGAAGAAAAAATTTTTTAAATGAAAACAAACTTTCTATTTGACTCTCTGAACATGGAATAAAATTTGTATAAAAATAGCAACTATCTATTATATCATCAGCCTCTATTACTTCTAATTTTTCTATAAAACCTTTATCCATAAAGGCATCTCCAGTTGTTGGCGTAAGGCCTATTCTCTTATAACCAAGTTTGGATGCTTCCGTTATACTTCTCTGAAAGAGCTCTCTTGACATTGTGGTCCTTGGATGACTATTTAGATCTCTTTTATCATAAGCACAAAATCCACATTTTAAATTACAAATTGATGTTGTCTCAATATTAATTCTATTTAAAACTGGTAAAATATATTCTCTTTTAAGCAGTTTATTTAGTAGCTGAAGAAGAAACTTTTTTTCTTTTCTATATTTACTTAAAATATCTCCTAAGAAAAATTTTTTTTTTATTTTGGCTTTTAAATCGGTATAAAAAATATTACCTATGTGCGATGAATTTAGTTTTTTCATTAATAAATAGCTTATATTAGATAAATAGCCTTTTAAAAGCTATTTTATTAGTTAAAATAATATCATATATTATATAATTATTAATAGCTTAATTATTTTTTAATTTAATTATTTAAGTGAATAAAAATAAAAAAGTAGAAGTTTATTAAAATGTCAAAATTAAAAATTAATATTTTCTTCATCCTGGTAATACTTTTATCTTTAATGGGGATAGTTTATACTTATTATAAAGCAGAAATTGTTTATCTGGGAACCCAAAATCACAATTATATACAATTTTATTTAATATTTGGATTAATTATATTCATCTTTTTTATATTCTTTTTTTTTAAAGATAATGTTAAGCAAAAGATAATTTTAATATTTTTTTCAATTTTTTTTTCCACATATATACTTGAAACAATTGTGTTGAGTTTTGATTTAAGGAAAATTTTTTATATTACAAACGAAATTAACAAGGTAGGGAATATAGATAAAAGAAATAGATACGAAGTAGCTAACGATTTAAATAAAAAGAATGGCAATGAAAGAAAGGCTTATTCAATGAATTTAAGACCACATCTTTTTGTCAAAACTGACGGAATATATGATGATGAGCTTAAAAAAAAATTTCTACCAATAAATGGGATTTCAGACTCATTAATTGTAAATTGTTTAGAAAGTAAAGAATGGCAAATTTATAAAAGTGATCGATTTGGATTTAATAACCAAGATGAATTATGGAATGACGATAATGTTGATGTTGTTTTAATTGGCGACTCATTTGTAGAAGGAGATTGTGTAGAAGCAAACCAGAATTTAAATAGACGTATTTCAGAATTAACAGGAAATAAAACTATAGCGTTAGGAGTCGGGGGGTCTGGACCTTTGTTTTATTTAGCAAGAATTCGGGAATATGCAAATCAATTAAAACCAAAAAAAATTATATGGTTTCATTATGAGGGGAATGATCTAAGGAACCTTAATTATGAAAAACAATCTTCAATATTACTAAATTATCTTTCGAGTGATTTTTCACAAAAATTGACAGAAAAACAAAATTTAATTAATAAAAATTTTAAAAATTTTTTGGAAAAACATGAAGTATTAATTAGAAAAGAAAATAATTTTTTAAAATTTTTAAAATTACAAAGTTTGAGAAATTTTTTAAGAGCAGCAAAACAGTCCTTATCTAATAAAAGATTTCCGACTATAGGTGAAGATGAAATAGATGAAACAATAGCATTATATGAAAAGATATTAATAAGAGTGACTCAAGATATAAATTCATACTCAGGTGAGTTGTATGTTGTATATCTTCCATCATACGCAAGATATCTTAATAATGATTATGAAAAAAGATATGAAAAAATAAAAGAAAATTTTTTTAAAATGTTAAGTAAAAATAAAATCAATTTTCTAGATACTAGTCAAATTATTAATAGACAAGATTTTCCTTATATACCAAATCATTATAACAATGAGGGATATAAAAAAGTTTCAGATTTAATTTTTAAAAATATTTTTTAATCTAAATTAAATTTAATTTGCCATCATTCTATATAAGATAAATACCTAGAATAGGAAAAAAACTATTCCAAAACTTTTATTTGAACTTTTTATTTATTAAAATAATTTAAAAGGAAATTTTCAGAGTTAATTAATTTCCAATTTAAATCTCTTTTCTTATTTTTTAGATCGTAATAATTATTTTTTTTATTTATCTTATTAATTTTACTAGAAATTATATTTTTTGTTAGTAAAAATTTATAATTTTTTGATAATGAGTTAGGAAAACCTGAAAAACCCTGTTTTGTAAATACTAGTTTTTTATCAAAATACTTGGAAAAAACTTTTTTTAAAATATATTTTTGTCTAAAATTTATATTTTTTTCTTTAAAGTTTATTTTATATTTTAAAGGAAGGTTTAAAATTAACTTTATAATATCTTTGGATATAAAAACGTTTCTGGGCTCGACTGAACTATTACATGAAATAAGATCATTTGATCTGTTGCCAACTAAAACTGACTGTATAAAGTAATCTAAAAATAGAGAGCTTTGTATATTTTTTTCTTTTTTCGAATTTATAAACTTATAACTATCCATTATGCTGTGCCAACTACTATCTAAAAAAAAATTATATTCTTCTGAGGGTGATACATACCTTGATTTAATAGTGGTGGAATAAGGTGATTGATTAATTTTAAAATTAAAATCTTTTTTAAAAATATTATAATACAGTTGTTGACCTCCCAAAAGTTCATCACACCCATCTGCTGAAAAAAAAACTTTGCAACCATTTTTTCTAAAATATTTAGAAATTTCTAATCTACCAGGTAGGTCATGTGTGTGTAGAGGGCTACCTATAATTTTGTAACATTCATCGGACAGCTCCTTATACCTATTTTTATCAAGTTTAATCTTAGTAATTTTTTTTTTAAAGTATGGGGTAAATTTATCAATATGTTGCATAATAGTGTCCTTACTTCCATGATCAATCACTAAATTCTTATGGGGTTCTTTATGCCTAGATAAAATTGCTGCTTGTAAAGATGAATCTATTCCTCCAGATACAATGCACCCAAATTTAACCTTTGGTATCATAAGTTTTATCTGTTGATTTAACTTATAATCAAGTAGATCAATTATTTCATTTTCATTAGTTTTTTCAAATTTTCTATATTTTTTTTCTGAAATCCAATTTAATGGATCATCATATTTTTGATTTACCATTCTTTTATTATTTAATGAGTATCTATGAATACTTCCTGTGGAAAAAAGATTTATATTTTTAAAACAAGTTTTTTTATGAGACATAAAATGTCTTGTAGTAAAATAATCTTTAATAGTTGACTCATCTAAATCATATATTTTATTAAATTTTAAAATTGATGTTATAGTTGATGAAATAATCAAAAATTCACTGTTCTCAAAAAAAAATAAGTTTTTTTCTCCCTGAACATCATTTGCAATAATTAAGTCATCTTTTTTATTGTCATAAACAACATAAGCAAACATTCCATTTAATAATTTTGGAATAGAATTTGAATTTAGTTTTTCATGAAGATTAAGAAGTACCTTGGTATCAGTAATTTTTTCTCCAGCTTTTATGTGAGGTAAATATTGCTTACATAAATCTAAATAATTATAAATTTCACCATTATAACTTAAAGAATAGTTCTTATTTGTTGATTGATGAATTCGGTGATCTTTCTCAGGAGTGCCAGTTATAGAAAGTATTGTATTTGAAATATATAAAGTTTTGTTTCTTAATAGACTAAACTTAAAAAAATCAGGACCTCTATTATAGAGTTCATAAGATGCTTTCTTGCATCTTTCTTCTGGCAAAGGATCACCTTTTTTTGAAAAAACTAAAAAAATTCCACACATCTTATCTTTTATAAAAATCTAGTAACATTTGATTGGCTTTAATTGCTTGGTTAAATTCTTCAATTTTAAAATATTCTTTATTTTTAAATGTTTTAAAAAGTAAATCTAAGATATTTTCTGTGCCAATTGATAGATTTTTTTTATGAGAAATTTTCAACAAATTTTTATCAGGAGCTAATCTAAAACTTCCTGTTTTATCAAAAAAATCTCTTGGGTGATAAGCATCAAGCTTATTATTAAAATAAATTATTTTTCCATTTGTGAAGGAAATTTCAATTGTGTCGGTATAAGGTATCGCATAAGACATAAAAACGTTGGATAAAATATTCTTTTTACTTTTAAACAATATTTCTGCAGTATCAAAGTTTTTAGCCTTAGAGTATTTTTCCCTATTTATATCATCAATTTTTATTTTATTAAATAATTTAACAAATAGATGAATATAATGAATCCCAAGATTTCCTAAAATATTACTAAAAATATTTTTTTGTTGAAACCTCCAATTTTTTATAAAATCTTTTTTAAAAGATATGCCGTGACCGACTGAAATATTAATTTTTATAAATTCGCCATATTTTTTATTATTAATAATTTTTTTTATATTCATATAAATAGGTGAGTAAGGTAGATGAAAATTAAAAATAATTTTTTTTTTCAAATTATTTGGTAGTTTTTTTAAATAATTTAATTCTTTATAATTTGTTGCAGGTGGCTTTTCACAAAATATTAAGATATTTTTCTTTATAAATAGTTTAATAAATTTTAAGTGAGTATCACTAGATGATGCTATTATAATTAATTTACAGACATTTAATTCATCTAATTTATTTGTAAAAAGTATTTTTTTATCTTTTAAATTTTTAATATAGGTGCTTTGGATTTCTAACTTTTTTTTAAATGGATGAAAAATGATTATTTTTTTTAGATTTTTTTTAAATCTTATTAATTTTAATAGCTTACCTGCTTGATTTCCAGTGCCTATTAGTCCTATTTCCATATAGAAATATTATGTTGAAACACATCTTTTGCAAGGTTCAATTTTTTTTCTTTCTTTAGATTTGTGTAAATTTCTTATGTTATTATAGTAGTCTGAATTCCAAATTGATCTAATAGTATCTTTGTTGGCATTCCATTTGCTTAACATAGATTTATAATCATAATCACATGGGTTAACTTTTCCATCATGCCATACAAACATTCTTCTATATAATTCTGAGCACTCATCATCAATACTGTTTTCACTATTTTCATAAGCACTTTCCCAAGGATCATAATCAACCAAAACGATCTCATCTGCAAATTCATTATAAAATTTATTCATTTCTTCAATATTTTGGTCTGTGTTTATTTTTACTCCTGATATTCTTATTTTTAATTTTGAATTTTTGTAATTTTTTTCCCTAATATTTTTAAGTAAATCAAGATTCTTCATAATTGTTTCAAACTTCGCATTAACTCTAATTTTTTCATAATTTTCTTTATTCTTTTCATCAATAGAAAGAACTAATGACTGCAGATCAGAAGACAGGAGTGAGTTTATTTTTTTTTCATTTAAGAGGGTTGCATTTGTATTTAATTTGAGTCCTAAAAATTTACCATCACAATATTTTAAAAATTCATCTAAATCACCATGTAATGTGGGCTCACCCCTAGAGGCAAAAGTAACTGCTTCAATTTTTCCCTCTATTTCATCAATAATTTTTTTTAAAAGATCTAACTTCATGTACCCCATAAAACCAGCTGATTTAGAGGAAAAACTTTTATCAGACTGATAACACATAATGCATCTTAAATTACATAGAGAAGTAGGCTCTATCTGTATATTTGGGGGATATTCTTCAAGTATTTTTAATTTTGGATATTGAATATATTTATAACGATAAACAACATATCTAAGGATATTTTTTTTTTCTAAGCTTAAAAACTCATTAATTTCATTTTTAGTTAAGACAAATTCTGTTTTATCTAGATTTTTATTTTTTAGTCTTTTTTGATAACTTGTTAAGATTAATAAAACTATTTCTTTGTCTTTAAGGCTTAAATTATTTTGATTCTCATAATTGCTTTTTATTGAATCATAAATGCTTTCATCAATAGTTGTAGACGAAAGTAATAAAGATTTTTTTGAATTAGAAAAATTTTCTGTCTTTATGGCCTGATCAATTTTTTTAGGAATAATATTTATTAGAGGATTTTTATTCATAATATTTAAATGATTATAATTATAAAGTACCTTAAAACTTCACATAATTAAAGTTTCTTAAAAAAAAACCCCAGCTATTAAAACTGGGGTCGTCTAAATAATAAATTCAAATATTTTCTATAATAATAAAAAATTTTTTCAGTGCATAAATCAAGCCAATTGAGCTATTAGTACTGGTCAGCTACACGCATTACTGCGCTTCCACATCCAGCCTATCAACGTGGT
>MDSY01105945.1_pt1 | contig 58017 bp, 42 predicted proteins | sample 811131 | NCBI WGS metagenome assembly MDSY01 (sample SAMN05326643, study PRJNA326480) | marine metagenome | isolation source: seawater | place: Atlantic Ocean: South West | collected 2010 | reverse complement strand
GACTATCTTGTTGCGGGACGTGGAATGAATCCGGCCTTAGCTGCATTGTCCGCAGTGAGCACTTGGAATTCTGGTTACATGTTCATCGGTTACATCGGATTTACTTTTACCATGGGCTATTCTATCATATGGATTGGTCTTGGGAGTATGTTGGGGCAAATTGTGGCATGGGCATGGTTGTACAAATTTATTCAACAGTCAGCGAAAGACCGAGGAGTACGTTCGCTTTCTTCATTGGTATCAGATGTCACAGGTTCGCCCGAAGCCAAACTTGCTGCAATACTTTCCGTGCTTTTCCTAGCAGTTTATGCCGCAGCCCAATTAACCAGCGGAGGAAAAGCCCTCTATGTAATGCTCGGATGGTCAGAAGTTTTTGGCATATTGATCGGTTTTGTTTTGGTTGTAGCCTACTGTTATGCAGGCGGGATTCGTGCCTCTATCTGGACAGATGCTGCCCAATCTAGTGTGATGATAATTGGTTCAAGTCTACTTTGTTACGTAGCTTTACAGGAGGTAGGAGGATTTTCTGGATTACATAGTGGTTTGGCTGCTGAAAATGCGAATCTAACTAGCATTGTTCCTGCAGATCTCAGCTTTGGAGTTAGTCTGTGGATTTTCGCTTTCTTTTTAGGTGGATTAAGCGTTGCTGGCCAGCCCCAGGTAGTTAGTCGAGTCATGACTCTTGGAACTGATCAAGACCGAAAGACTGCGATGCTCTGGTTCTTTGTTTGGCAGACCCCATTTCTTCTGATAATGACCTTAATTGGATTTGCCAGCCGTGTTGTTTTCTCTGGAGCGGATTTCGATCCAGAACTCAGCCTACCCATGTTAGCCATGGAAACACTAGGGCCCATTTGGGTTGGCTTAATTCTGGCCTCTATATTTGCTGCCACAATGTCGACAGCGGATAGTCAAGTTCTAGCCTGTACCGCAGCATTTACCGATGATGTGATGCCCAGTATTAGCCAAGATCACAAAAAGACCAAGATCGTAACATTGGTTATTGCTGCATTCGCAACAGCGATTTCGATTTTCGGTTTGTATGTGCCCGGCGGTGATTCCGTGTTTTTGTTAGTTGTACTGGCGGTTTATGGCCTAGGCTCGATTTTTGTTCCGATATTGATCATAAGATGGGCCGGTTATCAACCTGATACGATACATACTATGGCAATGATGTTAGTAGCACTATTCTCAGTATTATTGTGGTCCATTAGTGGTTTCGGAGAGGACATATTCCCTTCTGTTCCAGGCATGGGTGCCGCTTTCATCACGCACATTGTGATGAATCAATTACGCAGCTCAGATGCTTCTCCTCTTGGTCGTTACGAATTACCTAACTATAGAACTCTAGCAGTCGGTGCAATGGTAATTCTGGCACCAGTTGCCGCAGTAGAGACTACCTACTTTATCTCAGGACCCGACTCGTTAGAATCAAATGGCGGACCATCGGGAGATTGGCTGGTTGAAGGTAACTTTGGTAGTGAGCAATTATCTGATGGAATCGAGTACGTAAATGACGGAGAGACACTGGCAATAGATATGCATACAGATTCAGTGGCAGGGTCTGAGAATCTGAATGTGGTGGGTGTCAGAGTTACTCTGCAGTACTCGGAAGATGAATCCAGCTCAGGATTTGGATGCGGAATTCCGGGTGCCTCTAACCCAGATCCAGATACAATAACTGGGACAATTTCTAATGCTGAGAACAATGGGTCATCTAGTGGGCAAAATTCAGGCGATGGCATCTCATCCCATTTGGTTGAAGTTGAGTGGTTCAATGAATCTCTAATTGGAAATGTTAGTGGGGTATCTAAATCAGATATTATCGATGGCCTAGAAGTTGGTAACTCAGGGCTCGGTCCGTATATTTTGGAAATAAGCGTCACAGTAGAAACTGGTGGATCACCCGGATGCTCTAACTCGGATAATGGCGAAGAGGTAGAGTATTTGGTCGAGCTTATCACGCTGGAATATACGATTGAATCAGCATAGGACAGGGAGCATTATACTCACTAGCCTTGTTATGCCTCAAACACTCGAGTTAATTATCGCGCTTGCCTCGATCTCAACCAACAACCTATCATCAACTAGGGAGACAACCTCTACGCCAGTAGACACTGGCAATATTTCACTGAAGAATTTTCCGTGTACCTTTGCAACCTCCAGCATGTCCTTTCTGTCGGTAACAAAAATTCGAGTACGGACAACATCCGACATGGCACCTCCTGCTTGTTCTATAGCATGCTGGATTTTCTCAAGTACATACTGGGTTTGAGCACCCGCATCTCCTTCCCCAAAGAAGTTTCCTTGCGCATCCACAGCAGTAGTTCCGGCGACCTCTATGAATTGGCCAACTCTGACCGCACGGCAGTATCCTGCAATAGGCTCCCAAGGCGCACCTGAAGAAATATTGATTCTCTCACTCATTGAGAAAACTCCAATCCTAGACAACCTATGACACTATCTATCTAATTCCCTGCACAAGGTACCAATTTATTGATATGAGGATTGATTCTACCAAGATGTATGTTTCAATCGCCTAAGGTGACATAATGATCCGCCGTCATGATATTGACTGGCTGAGGGTCATCCTGTTTGGGTTACTCATTTGGTTCCATTACGCAGTCTTTTCTCTTGGTCAACTTGAGGGCGAAGATAGCAGCATGGAATTATTCAATCTTTTTTTATTCATAATTATTGGAGTCATGCATCAGTGGAGATTGGCAGCCCTGTTTGTCATCTCAGGAATGGGTACTGCGTTCGCATTTCGAAGAAGAACTTGGGATGTTTACATCAAGGAGAGATTCTCTCGACTCGGGATCCCCCTTTTGTTTGGGACTTACATTCTTTTTTTCGGAATCTTCAACCCTCTTGATACAGCAGGTAAACTACTCGAGATATTCCCTGGATCTGAAAGGATGCCATATGGCCATCTTTGGTTCATCTACAACCTATTGATTTACTCCGTTATTCTAACTCCTCTTTTTTCACACGTACGCAACAACCCTGACGGCAAGATAGTACAGGCAACCCGCTCGTTATTGAATATTCGATATGGGATGGGCCTGCTGCTATTGCCGCCACTAATCCTCGCCCTCAATGGCATTCTGTTCAAACCGTGGGGCTTCGGAGAAGTCGGAATGTGGTGGGAATTTCCACGATATCTGATTTATTTCCTATTCGGATATCTGATGATTGCAGCCAAAGAGGATTACTTTCCTGCAATTGATAAAATTCGAATCCCAGTCACAATTATAACTCCTATTTTGGCCATTGTTTGGTTCATCAGTGGAGAAATATTCGAAACACCTGAGATTTACGAGGGCGGCTGGGTAGACAAGGGATACGATGCATTCTCTCTAGAGCCGACCATAGCTGCTCTAATCCAGTCTTTTCATGCATGGTTCTGGTGCCTATTCATCTTTAGTTGGGCCTCCAAACTTCTCAACAAACCCAGTAAATGGCTCGCATATCTCAACGAGGCAGTATACCCTACCTACATTGTCCACATGCACTTGACTTTCCTCCCCATTGCTCTGTTTGCTTTGATTGGGTTGGGTTACTATCCATCGATGGTTATTGGAACTATCATTGTTTTCGTAGGCGTGATGATTTGCTTTGAGATTGCCAGAAGGGCCGTCCTATTCCGACCGTTGTTCGGCATCAAAGGTGGAAATGAAGAGGTCAACAAGATATTCCCTTACAACAGAACCGAGGACATTACAATCCGAATATTGTACTCCTTATTCTTCAACGCGATAACAATCGGAATGATCTTCATACTACTGGTGTGGCTAATTGGAGCAGGAGTAATTGCAGAATTGGGTGGTGCAAAATGAGCAAAATCATTAAGGCCAAACTCTTCTATGAAATTTCATGCTTCTTCCGGGCTTCTACTGGGGATGGTTAGAGTTCTGCTGTCCATTGCTTTTGGTAATCTTGGCTTTATCCTATATTATCATAAAGATATTTTCCGATGAAAATCAAAGCATGGTATAATTGATCAACCTAATAATGGGGAGACACTCATTACTGTAACAGCGAAAGAAGCGTAAAAACCAATTAGAATTGCTAGTATATGTCCGGCGTTCATTAATGTTGTTCGTAATGATTCATTAATGAATATCTGTTTAGTTTTATATTCTTCACATAAATATCCTTGTATTTTTCTTGTATCGTGCGTATTGGAAAAAGGGCAAAGAGTTGAAACCAACTGGTAATAGAGAAGTTGAATCAGTGGCGCCCCGACCGGGATTTGAACCCGGGTCGCAGCCTCGACAGGGCTGCATGATAGGCCACTACACCATCGGGGCAGTAGCATCACGACAAAGGTAGTGTATTTCAAACGCACCCAAACCAAGGTTGCAATTCTGAAGCCATTTCAGGGGATAATTCATGACCCTCTTGCAACTCGATTATGTCATGTCAGAGGAGAAATTGGTCATCGATGTTATCGATAACGGAGGGCAATGGACCCATAGAGAGTGGCGAATGTTGAGATATCTAGGAGTAGATACTCAAATTCTCTCTAATAAAACGCCCCTTTCTGAACTTAGAAAAGTCGATGGGCTAATCCTTTCAGGAGGGGCAGCCAGAGTGGGATTAACTGGAGAATTGGGCAATTGTGCCGAATATCTAACTCTTAATGTCCCTATTTTGGGAATATGCGCAGGCCATCAATTCATGGCAGGATATTATGGAGGCAAGTCACAAGAAGCTCCTAATCCGGAATTTGGAGCGGCATCAATAGAATTAATCGATGGCGGAGGAGAATTATTTGTCGATACTCCCGAGAAACAAGGAGTTTGGGAAAGTCATAATGATGAGGTAATTGATGTTCCTGATGGTTTCAGAATAACGGCATTAAGTGATAATTGTGCTGTCCAAGCCATGGAGAACGATACTGGTGACCGTTTCGGACTTCAATTTCACCCAGAAGTGAATGACTCCGAGTATGGCGCTAAGATTTTTGAGAACTTTGTTGCAGTATGTTTGAGGGCACGTAGCGCTCAATAATTCAACCACAGATTGAATAAGGGTCCTCCAGTCGGCGGGTTTGATGGCAAAGAGCGCTGAGAAACTAATTCTTCACAAATGTCGGCAGTGCAACCGTACTGATAGAAGGCCGTGGAGCGAAACCGAACTACCTAGGTGCAATCATTGTGAGTCCTCAATGGATCCTTTGGAAATCCGATACAAATGTCTTCGTTGTGGGCAATTAACTTGGACAGAAGCAGGTTCAACAGGAAAATCTTGCAGGTCCTGCGGTTACAGAATATTTGTCAAGCCTCGTAAAGGCGGCCGACATAAGATTTTGAAGGCAGAATAAAAATCGTTCAATTCAAGAGCCTCCACTTTGACGCTATGTTGTGGCAAGTTGGCTCAGTGAACATTCTCCTCGAACTTTTGAGGAACTCGCTATTCCTCAAAATTTACGCCAAGCATTGATTTCTGCCAGTTTGTCTCCAAATCCTCCAAATTTACTAATTACAGGACCCGCAGGAGTCGGGAAAACAGCATCTTGGAAGTTAGTCGCCAGACAAATGCTCGGTCCCGGTTGGACATCCACTACACATATCCTTCAATGTAGAGATTTAGCAAAATCTAGCGGTGCTATGGCGAAATTTGAAAATTTTCTAAGACCCGGCGGCACAGATTCTTCAGATACATTAGCAGGGCGCATGTCTTTGGACGCTTTTGATAGGGGAATTATGCAGACCAAAGAATCAGACATACCTCCAGCAGGAAGAGAAATAGAACTCCAAGACGGACAAATACCTGTTAGCAGAGTTATTGTTTTAGAAGATGCGGATCATTTAGGGCACATCCGTCAAGCCTACCTTCGTCGTATGATGGAAACGGTAGGTAATGCTTCTAGATTTATTTTGGTCGCCAGAGCTCCGAGTAGGATTATTGATGCATTAAGGTCCAGAACCCAAATGATAAGAATACCATCAACATCTACAGAACAATTAGTTTCATCCTTGAATTCTATATGTGATGCAGAGAATGTTGAAAAAAACGAAGGTGTGATTGGAGATATAGTATACGTATGTAAAGGGAATCTTAGAAAATCAATTTTTACGTTGGAAATGCTTGAATCTAGAGGACTAGCATCTGATAGATCGGCTGTACATAAATTGATTCAAGCGACAACTCTTCAAGCAGGAAGACATCTTCTTGAACTCGCATTAAGAGGAAAAGTTGTAGAGTGGAAATGGGAGAAAAGAAATGGTAGAAATAAGAAAATTCTTTCAGGTGCCATTGCAGAAATTGATAAATTAATGAACGAATATGGATTAGATTCCGAGGATGTCATATCACAGATTCATGAAGTAGTTATTAGTAGAAGAATTTCAATTACTGATGAATTAAGGTGTGAAATATTAGATGCACTAGCAGATTGTGACAAGAATCTGCAAAACTCAATGCATGCTAGAATTCCATTAGAGCAATTCCTTCATCGTGTTGCAAAGGCCGGAAGAAGACACGGCCTCGCCTTTTCTTAGTGGCGGGCGATCCAGGATTTGAACCCGGGTTCTCGGCTTAGGAGGCCAAGGTGATATCCAGACTACACTAATCGCCCGTATATGCGAGAGCATATGCTTCAAGAAATGTGATGGTCGCAAAAATCCTATATTTTCCAGCAAATCTTCCGATGGCATCAAGGATATTGACTACTTCGTAGAGCCGTGACTCCCCCTAAAGAGATGTTGCCCACTCCTTACGCAGAGACAACTTTTGGCGAGGACAAGGCATTTTCAAAAACAATTCAAAGAATTGACTCTCAGCGAAGATTTTGGACTTGGATATCTACAATTAGGTATACACCTTCAATACGATTTTGGTTTTCTATAGCGGCTCCTACTTCAGCGGGGGTGATTTTAACTAAATGGGAATACTCATCTTTAGAATTGGCAATTGCAATATTTACTATAAATTTCATACTTTTAATACCTCCAAATATTTCTTCTGTATTTGCTAGAATGTCTGCAAGACACCGTCTTCAATTGAGAATTGGTGGTTTAAAATCTAAAGAAGCATACCCTGGAGTTGAAAGAATTCTTAATACACTTCACGAGAGAGTATTAAGGGAAAGAGTGAGGTTATTTTCATCACTATTAGCAGCCTCTTCTTTATTCGCAGTATGGGAGCTTAAGACAGGATATATTCTAGGCCAAATTTTAATCAGCTTCGCTGTAATCTTAGGAGTTATTTGTTGGTTAAATACCTTCTACTTAGAAGGATCTATACCCATGCGCTCTAGACGATTTCCTCTCCTTTCCTTGCATGCTCCCACGTTACATGACAGTATTTTAGAGAGAGTACTTACAGAAGTATTAGTTGCACACTTAGATCCTGAAACAGCAGGTAGTTGGGACGATTGGTCGAATGAATTGATAGACAAAGTAAGAGATGGGCATGAACCAGCAGCTGCTTTAGAGCACATGTTAGCATCATTACATCTGAATGCTAGAGGGCTACAATCAAATGAAGAAATGTTACAATCCATAAGAGAAGTTTACAAAATTTCTGCCATGGATTATTTAACAAACCCAGAAAATAAAATCAATATCAATACAATCCAGAGACTATTAGCACACACTAGAGCATGGCAACCAGGTTTATTTCGTTTGATTGATAGATTACACGATGCATCAAAAAATGGAGAATTAATCCTAAGTGAGAATAATTGGCGAATGGATTTAGACCTGCCTCCAAGATCTTCTGATGGACAATCTGACCTTTTTGTAATGGTTCATAACGGCAGTAAATCTGATATGATTATTGAGGTTGAAGTCGTAACTGCCCATGGTGAGCCTGAAAGACAAACTCTGAGAGTGCCTTGTAGAAAAATAGAGACCAAGCAAATCACCGCCCTCGATGGATTATTGGATGCGGCTTTGGTATTGTGGATAGGCGTTGCATGGCCTAGTATTGTTTCGGGCCCACATCCCGTACAAGTAACGATAAATGGTGAAGACGGAATTACACTTTCATCTACAGTTATGCATACGACTCTTACATCCAGTCTTCACCCAGAAAGTGCGGGAGTCAGGATGACAGATGCGGCAGAGGCAGTTAGAAAACTGGCACTTTCCGTTTCAGAATAATCCAAAATTAGACACCTCTTAGTGCGTCATCTTCTTGAGAAGGAATCTTTTCGAAGAGTCCGAGAGGCCATGGAATCTTGGGACATCGTAATTATCGGCAGTGGCCCAGCAGCACTCCGAGCAGCCATAGCATCCTCTGATGCCGGAACAAAGCCACTACTAATTGATAGTAAAAGTATAGGTTCAGGTTCTGGCACATCTCCAGTTAGTGGTTTTGCAGCATCTTTTGACGAAGTTGACTCAACATCTCATCGTGAAGATACAATATCGGCGGGAGGTGAAAGAACCAACAAATCTGCTGCTGCAAGAGTTTGTGGCGAAGCAATGAATGTTTTAGCAAAGTTAGAGAATTGGGGATTAGTTTTACAAAGAAGGGACGGAGGTCTACCTTTTGCAGCATCTTTTCAAGGACACAGCCGCCCACGTCTTGTTGGATGCGGAGATTCTACATCTCGCGAGATTACTAGAATCCTTGAAGAACAGACAATCAAAAGAGGAATAGTTAGGCGTGCCGATTTACAAACACTATCTTTAGTGATGGACAACAAACAGGTGCGAGGAATCACAGTTTTAGACATTCAATCCGGTGAAGTATTTGGTATACAAGCAAAAGCCGTAATTCTAGCAACAGAGGGATATCAAGGTCTTTGGAGCAATATTTCAGAAGGTTCTGGAACGGGAATATCATTGGCCGCATCTGCGGGAATAAAACTTGAGGGGATGTCGAATATGTCTAAACACCATTTAACAATTAAAGGCACAAATTTACATCTACCAGTTGATATTTTAAGTGTCGGAGGAAGATACAGAAAAGATTCTGGTGAAGATTTGGATATTGGTAATGAAGACAGTGGAGAAAATTGTGTACTTGATCTTAGGTCTCTTGAATCAGATGCTAAAGTGTGGTACGCACAAACAATTAGAAGAATCGAGGAAAGAACTGGCTTGAATATCAATTCAGAAGTAGTGCCTGTATATTCTTCTGTAGCATTCACTTTGGGAGGAGCACCAATTGACGAAAATGGAAGAGTCACATTCAACTCACAAAAAATGTGGTATACCGGGCTTTATGCAGCAGGCAGGTCAGCGAATACAGGAATGCATGGAGACGGGTACCTTCCAGGAAATTTACAACTTGAAGACTTGGTTACAGGCGAGGCAGCCGGCCACCATGCTGGCCAATGGGTCAAAAATATTAATTTTGCAGGAAGTCAGAAAATTGAGAAAGAATTATCTAAAGCTTCAGAGAATATAGAAAACTATTTTTCCACAGAAGGCCATCCAATAGGAGAGGTATCGAATCAAATCGCCAACCTAGCCAAGAACATTCACAATAATAATGAAACAAATCTTTCAAATGCCCAAGAATTAAAAGAAGTAAAAATCTCTTTAACAGATCAATCTAGAGCAATGAATACTGAACTTGTTAATGCTATACAAATCAAATCAATGGTGCCAATTATTGAGGCAATTTCTAAATCGGGTTAATGATATAATGGCTGGAAATGGAAAAACTATTTTCAATTTAATATTGTCTGGAAATATCCCATCACATAAAATCTACGAAGATGAATTTGTTTATGCTTTTTTGGATATAAACCCCCTCTCTCGAGGACATACTTTGGTCATTCCAAAAGAAGAATCCCGCACTATGGACAGTCTTTCTGAGGATTCTGCCGCTGAATTGGGGCGAGTGCTGCCAAAGATTTGTAGAGCAATAATGAAAATTACGGGTGCTAATGATTACAATCTTGTCCAAAACAATGGAGAAAACGCTGGGCAGACAGTCCCCCATCTTCATTTTCATATAATCCCCAAATACCCTCAATCTAACCATTCCTTTATCTGGGAGCCAAAACCTATAGACCATTCTGATGCTACTGAACTTTCAAGAGCGATATTGGAAGAACTAGGATGAATCCTTTTTTGGTGTGACCGATGTATTCTCAACCTCTAACCGACCCGCAGCACTGTGAACGGTTCGGATAGCGCCCCCGAAATCATGCCAGAACTATCAGCGGCAGCACATAAAATCAATATTAAGAAATTAGAGAAAGCACCATACGACCATACTGGCAAACATCCCGGGAACAAACTCTTCAATCATCTATTAAGATTAATGATTAATGTAGGCAAATCAATTATATTTAGGAATTTTGAATCTGATAAAATCCCCTCTAACAAAGGAGGGAGAATTTCTGTAGCAACTCATATTAACGGATTGGTTGATCCAACTTTAATGATTATAACTCAGGAAAAGAGAGTCATATCTTTGGGTCGACATGACCTGATAACTGGCCCAGTTATTGGATGGTGGGCTAGGAGAAACGGATCCCAACCTGTTCTGAGAAAAGCAGAAGTAGAAGCAGGATTAACCGATGAAAACTTTGCTAGAAAAATAAACGATAGAAGTATGTTAACAATTGCTAATTGTTTGGCTGGGGGTCACGGTGCTGTGATAATGCCGGAAGGCAAATCTCACCAAGACTCTAAATTACATGCCTTGAGAACCGGAGCGGCAAGAGCAGCTTTGGTGTCGGCGGCCATAGCAAAAAAACGAGGTTTACCTGCTCCTGTTATTCAGCCAACAGGTCTTCATTGGGAAAGACATTATTGGTTTAGGACCAAGAGCTATGTTGAATATACAAGTCCAATTGAGATAAAACAAGTTTTTGATGACACTCAAACATCTCGATTAGTTGATGGCGAATGGATTGAGCCCCCCGCTTCTGCAGTTAATGAATTGAAAGAGGAAATGTATCGCAAGATATCTCCCTTGACTCCTGAGGCCCCAGACTGGGAAACCTATCGTGCATGGAAATTAATTGCTCATCTAAAAGCTAATTATGATCAAAAGCCTCTAACAACTCTAAGACAAGAAGTTCATGCTACAAGATTCATTAGAGAAGAAATAAAACAAAACACAACCTATCAAGATTTAATTCCTAATGCAATAGATGCAGCTCAAAAATTACATCTATATGATTTAGATCCTAACGCTATAGGTACAAATCAACAATTAAAGAAAACAAGTATTTCGACATTATTTACTGGATTAATAGGATTATTATTGATGGCCGCAACATCCATACCTGTGATTATTGGTTCGGGACTCCAATCTCTCCTTGCTCGCTATATGGCAGAAAAGAGTGACGAAGGACTAGACGCAAGAACAACTTACTTTTTGCTAGCCGGTATGTTTTCTCCAGTTATTTTCTGGCCATTCACATCTTTTGTAATCACATTCCTTTCGAGCACAACATCTCCTGCAATGCCCCCCCAGGAAGTTCTCCAATGGCACGATGCTATTCTACACTACCCCTTCTTTTCTCTTCAAGCATTACTATATTTCTTTTCAATAATATTTGTATTCTATATTTCTTCTTTGTTATTTTTATTAGGATATGATTTTTGGTCGAATTACAGAGGTTCAATGAATATAAGTAAATTTTCAAAATCTCCGGCGGGACAAGAATTTAATATTTTAATAGAAAAATTGAATATTCAATTAGCACTTCTCAAATAGGTTGACTGTAAACAGTGACCATGGACGCAACCGCGGCAGCCAACGAAATCCGGAAATGGCTTTCTAGTGAAAAATTAGAAACGAGAGAAGTACAAGATAATCAGAACTTCCTCCACCTCCATGTACGATATCCTCCGACAAAAGCAGCACATTTATTCAACGTCGTAATTCCAAAGAATAGAAATTTAGTTTTAATTTATTCAATCACTAGAGTCGATGAAGGTCAACAATTGGAAATGCAGAAACACTACTCTACAGATCCACATGATTGGGAATCTTGGCTTCATGAAACTAGAATATTGCTAACTCAGGCAAATTTAGACTGGGTGCTACATATAGGCAAAAAGGAAGACAAAGAACCAGGCCCTCTCCAAGCATTTAATCTCTCAAGGCCCATTTGGTTTGATGGTTTGACACAGAATGAATTCATGCACACTATGAGAAAAGTTTGGTTAACAAAATTATCTTTAATTCATAAAATAAAGTTTGGATATGGTCCGGGTACGGGCAAACCAGGTCCAGTAGACGATTGGCCAAATAAAAATCCTCGAGGAAAAAAGACTCAACGGGAAAAATTAGACATAAATTTCGATGAAACCGGCGATTTTGGAAGCAGTTTTGATAGAGATGAGTGGGCCTAATAGGCTATTTCTAAAATGACCTGTAAGGGTCGAGGTTAAGTATAGTGAATATTCAAACTAATATGTTACAGCATATGCTGAGGTGAGTTCTATGGATAGAAAGAAGATGAGAAGTAGCGTAATGATGGTTACATTGATGGTGATGGGAGTATTTGTTTCAATGGTGACTCCACAGGTAGCCGCTAGTGAAGTAGTACTTACAGATGCAGTACAAATTGTTAATGGCGGCAGTCAAAATGATAGGATGGTGGCCTTGGATTCAGACTCTGAAGGAAATGTCCATTTTGTTTGGAGTAGAAACACTCAACATTTGTATTACAAATTGGTTGATGCTCGAGGTGAGACCTTAATCGATGAGACTCAAATTTCTAATGCGGGTCAAAGTAGAGCTTGGCATCCAGATATTGCTATCGATGACAATGATAGGGCTCACATTGTTTGGGCTGATAGAACAGGTAACTGGGCTATCAAATACACAGTCATAGACCCCTCTCAAGATGATCTCGATGGAGGAGTGGCAATCGATGCATCAATTTCAGTAATTGATGATTTTGAAGTATCTAGACACACACAAAATAGGGACTGGCCGGCAGTCGATGTAGACTCGCAGGCAAATGCGCATATTGTTTGGGAAGATTCTTATGAACCGCTTGACAAATATTACCAACAACCTCAAATTTACTATGCAATGATTGAAGCAGACGTTGTTGCAAGAACTGCAATAGTGGCTGTGGATGAAACTTTACTAACTCCAATAATTGGACACAAAGGCCATCCAGATGTAGCTGTAGATTTGGATGACTTTGTTCAAGTTGTATGGGACGATACACGCGGCGGTAAAGTAGAGATGGTGGTCCCCATTGACACATCAGGATCAATGAATGCAGAATGGGCAGATATGTGTGCTGTTTTCTATGGCGGATCCTTCGCTAGTGGATATAATTTTGAAGGTCTAAAACCAATGTTAGAAAGAGCAAACATGACCGTTTATGAAACGCTTTATGCATTGAGTGGAAATTGGCCATCAGCTGCAACCAGTGGTAATTGTGCTACGGCATATGCGACTGGAGGTAGCGGTAATCAAGGTCCAAGAACTACTGCTTTAGGACTCCAACCAAATGATGATTCTGGAGGAATAAGGGAACTGACTGAAGTAGTATACTCTAATGGAGCAATAGATTTACCACAAGACGGTGGTTACTATAGTGAGTTTTGGGGACCTGCATCAACATGGGCCTGTCTTTCTTGGCATGACGCCCAAGGAAATGTTCCTGGAAACCCTCCGACAGTACTCGATCACGTATGGAATCCAAACGCGACTAAGATTGTAATACCTATCTCTGACGAAGGACCGTACGGAGGAGATCCAGCAGGTGATGCAGATGATACCCAATCTATTCTTGAGGCGCACAACGCTTGCGTTACCGCGGGGATCATTCCAATCCCTCTTCTAGCAGCAGGATTTAGTAGCGGCTCTACAGAAGTTGGATCTCACATGATGGATTTAGCTCAGTGCCCAAATGGATTTACAAGTCTTAATGCTCGAACTTGTAATGGTGCTACTTTAGCATTAACCAATGCAGAAGGAATGATGTACAGTTTCCCAACTGGACAATCCAATCAAGCAGAAATGCAATTAATGGTCGAAGCATTGGTTTACTTGTCTACTAATAATTCTAGAGAAATATTTTTGACAGTTCTAGATCCACTGGGCCTTCTTGAATCTCCATGGCCTGGTTGGCAGAAAGGAGATCCAGGTACTTTCGTTGACAATGCAGCAGACAAGTATATCGAAGACTTAGGTGCATCTCCTGATGCGTTAGGATATGGGCATTTAGTAGTTGTAAATGATACAAGAATTACACTAAATGATGCTTATAGTTTACATCCAGCAATTGCTATTGACAATTCAGGAAATACTCATGTTACTTGGATGGACGGTAGAGCATATGGGTTCGATATCGATGTCAATTATGAAATATATTACACTCGTTTACGATTGAGTTCTGCTGGAGCGTGGGATGGTGTTAGCGAAGGACTCCCATCTTATGCAATTAAGCAAATATCCGATGCTGCAATATCTAATGTCGAGGGCTGGGAAGGATTAGCACCAGACAGGCCATTTAGTGGGAACTCACATATGCCATCTATTTTGACGGATTCATTTGACAATGTTCATTTGACTTGGCTAGACAATTATAACGGAACCCAGGGAGAGACTTTGATGTATACTCGTTTGAATCATACCAATAATGACTATCCAACAGGATTCCCATTGAACTCTATAGCATCTTCAATTTTTGATCCTTGGGAATTACTTCCAATTACTGAATGGCAATCAGATAAGTTAGGTCCTAATTCTCCAGCACTTCCTGAGTTGGGCCAGCCTCCTGCTTTCGCGAATGATATGGGTAGCGGGGCTCATGTAGGTTGGTCAGATACTAACAAATGTAATGATGAAAATAATGGCGGTGTTTACACACTTTGTTACGTTCATATTCTTACTGGCTTAGTTGATGTTTCTTTGGCCGATGATGAAACATTCTATCATACAATCGAACCTAGTGAGCAGACTACTTACAATATGTCGATATCGAATCCAACGCCAGGCCCCGCAGATTTAGTATCGGACATATTCTCCTTAACCGTAGAGGGAGTGACTACAAATTGGAGTGCAAGCATATTCTTTGCCAGCAATCATACACCAATATTTGATTCAACACCTGTATCTTTGCAAGGTGGAGAGAGCCTTAATTTGTACATGAGAGTAAGAGCTCCTACAATATATCAAGCACATCACGATGAATTGGCAACAATAAAAGTCATAGCAGTATCTTACAAAGATCCGGCAATTAGGGACGAGGCCATCACTCTTACATTAATGGACGTAGTTCATGGTATTGAGTTAGATACTAGCCATTTCCAGGCAGATGTAGAACAGGGCCAACAGGCGACATTCTCGATATCGATAACCAATACAGGGAATGTATATGATACGTTTGCCTTCTATGATCCAACAACACTTGAAGGGCAAACAGAATGGGCGCTACCTTTCGGATGGGGAGTTACATTCCCGACATCTTTATCATTAGATCCGGGCCAATCAATGACTAGAAATTTACAAATCGATGTCCCTACTTCTCAGGAACCTGGAACATTTGTTATTTATCTGAAAGGTTGGTCAACAGGTGAGCCGGTATTATCGGTAGACAAAGGAACATTTGATATTCTCGAATTGTGGGTTAATGTATCTATCAAGAGTACCGGAAATATTGTATTCGACTTAGGTGAAACCACAATGCATGTTCTACCTGGTGAATGTTCAGAATTTGATATTGAAGTTACGAAGAATTTCACCCCTGGTCATTTGATTTTCACAACTCCTGGCGGACCTGAAGAGAGGCCTGAAGGAGTTTCCGAACAAACTTGGAGATTTGATCATTGGACAGTCAATCTTGACTTTTCAGAGGCTCCGGGAGGAAATAGTGTACCTCAAGAAACTCCACGTTATTGGACAGTAGATGCTCCAAGAACAGTTACTGCGGAGATGTGTGCACCGTATAATGCAACAGCAGGAATTGGAGATTCTGTAACTGTTAAAGCAACTTTAGACGGAGCACCTAAAGTTAGAGATTCGGTAGTTCTTGTAACTAATGTGATACAAAGATATGATTTAGAAGCAAGTACTGAAACCATACTTTCACTGTACCCCGGTCAAGAGTACCAACTTGATACAATAATAGAGAATACAGGAAACGGAGCAGACCGCTATGATATGGCAGTGGGCTCTATCACAGATCAAGATGGCAACTCTGATGTTTGGGATATAGTAATTCCAAGAATTCTTTTCCAAGAATTAGATAGAGACGAATCTCAACAGATACCTCTTATGATAAATGTTCCAGAAGAGACGTTAGCTGGCCAGTATACCATAGTTATCGAAATATATAGTGAAGAAACCTTCGAAGGAACTAAACTCAGAGATTTAATTACATTACAGGTTGAAGTAATTGAATTCCATGACATGAGAATCACTGTCGATCCAACAGTTGAAAGCAGAATCAAAACAACTGCTCCTGGCCGAGTCGTTAGATTCACTATGAATGTCACGAACTTTGGTAATGTTGCAGATCAGCCTACTGTACATAATCATACGATAGGAAATACGGGCTGGGATACAATCCCTGGCTTGAATTCCCTTAGTGATTGGAAAATCGATTATGCATTGTTAGAAGGTTTTGGCTCGGAATATCCAATTGAAAGGCCTTGTGTAGTATTACTTGCTAACGACCCTATTCCAACTGAAGGCTGTTACAAGGATTGGCAGGGGCGAATCACTCTTCCTGTAATGCCTTCATACACTACATTGCAGTTAGTTGCAATAGTTACAATAGATCCTACAGCCGCTTTAGCCGATAGAGAGATTGGAATCAAATTAAAATCAAGCTTCGGAGACTCATTATCTGGTGGTGATTTCGACGAAACAGCAATTTGGGAAGATTCTTGTACAATTGATATGAATGGCGACGGTTTCCCTGATAATTATCGCCCTAACTGCGATACTAATGAACAAGTCTTAGAATTAAGACTTAGAGCTCCAGATCTACAGATTTCGACAGTTGATGTAGGTACTCGTAAAGGGCAGATAGGAGACATGCTTTCCGTAACAGTTTCAATTTTGAATGATGGTAATTCTCATGCTACAGACGTGAATGTTATTTTGTGCGTGGGGCAATCTATTAATTCAATTAAGAAAAATGGCTGCTCCGAAGAAAATGTAGCATATAGACAATTAATTGAAGCAATTATGCCAACATCTTCAGATGATGAGCCACCACTTATCACACTGCTTTACTTAGTTGAGGCAGGAACTCATGAAGTAGTGGTAGTAGTAGACCCTGAGAATATTATCGTTGAGACCGACGAGAAAAATAATTTCGTATCTGCAGGAGATATGGGTTCAAATAACGGTATTTTAGATGTAGGTGTGGAAATTGTAGCTAGATATTCTGTTCCAGCGATAATACTTGGAGCGACATTTGCATTAATCGCAGTCGCTGGAGTAGTTATGTATGGTAGAAGGATGGAAGCATTGGACAGATTTGCAGAAAAAAGCAGTATGATGGCCAATCTTGATGATGATTCAGATACACAATTTTGAATCTATTTATTTACTTAATTAGCCACCAAGGAAGAGGGGTTTCCTTGTCAGCAGAAACGAAGTTATCATTATTTATTACGAAATCTTTCATCAACCTATCTCGTATATTTTCCATGATATCCTCGGCTTGAGATTCCTGTATTCTTAGATTTTGTGAGAATATATCTAGATCTAAAGGTCTTCTCGGCTGAGTCATCATTTCTCTAGCCATTATCCTCTCTTCATATGAATCAGCGTTTTCTGTAACTTCTTTCGAAGTCTTCATCATTATTTGTTGATGTAAAGCAATAATTGCATCTCTCTGTTGATCTATTTTTTCTAGAGACGAATCTAAGTCTGATAAAATATTCATTGCTTCAGACATAGATAACTCTCTTCTTGTTCCCAAACTATCTATTATGGAGTCTAATTCTGGAGGTAATTTGTTAGATAGTCTCATTGGGCCACCAGCAGGAATAGTTCGATGTTCCGCCTTGAACAGTTCTGGGCCCAAATCAAGTCTTAAGGAAAATGCTTGATTTACTTTATACATCTTTTTTGGAGGCCCTCCTTTTTCTGAAGGAACAACTTCTGCCTCAATAAAGCCAGCTTTTTCTAAGACCTTAATGTGCTTCATCACAGCTTGTTGACTGATATCTAGTAATTCAGACAGTTGTAAAGGATAATGCGGCTCTTTTACTAAGTGTTGTAAAATACTTCTTCTAGCCCTATTTTCTAGAATAGTCATAGCCTCATCGAAGTCCATGCCACTTACCAACCTGAAGTTAGGTAGTCAGGGGTCGTCTAAAAACCCATTTAATGATATCAAGTTTAGAAAAGAGATTTACTTTAATCCCCATCGTCCCAGTTTTTCCATTTTTCATCAATTTGTTTTTCGCCATTATTTTCTTCTTCGGCGTAATCCTCATTATTTTCTTTTGACATTTCCATAGTATTCAACAAATCATCATTTAGCAAATCATGATTTGTTACTTTGTCTAAATCTACAAAAGGAGCTGGGACATCGGCTTTCACAGTCGAATTATATTGTTTAAACAATTGATCCGTAGTCATTATTTCTTCTTTAACTAACAATTTCTGTTGTGGTTTATTCTTCTTTCTCCATACAAATAAGCCCCAAATTAATGCAATTATACCCAGAGGGAATCCCAAACAACAACTAAGCATTGAGATTAATATTGTTGTATCTGAAATTAAATTAGACTGTATTTCTAAATCATCTAGAATCCATAGTGTATTATTTCCTTCATTAAGCAATTGATATTCTGCATCTTTAGGAACATCAAAAATCATTATAGGGACATAAACTAATTTACCATTTGAATCCGGTCTTTTATTCATTTTTTCTAATGAATTAGGTACGACTCCATCAACTTCATTTCCCTCCGAATCCATTAATTTAATTTCATTTTCTAGCAATTGATTATCTTCCAATGTGACAACGGTATAGAGCCCAATTGCTTCCAATTCGACATACCCCTCCCCTCCTCCTTCTAATTCTAGCAAATTATTTTCTTCAACATTCATTTTTTCAATAATTTTATCTGTAGAGTCGCCATATGTTGCAACAAAAACTAAAATTAAAATTATTGAAAGACCAGTGAGGCGTTTAATCCAGACTTTGGCCCCACTCTTCATGACCATAGCCAGTGGCGTTTACATTTCAGATTTGGCAATCAATAACCTAAACCAATATCTTTCAGTTTTTCAGGCAGATATGTGTCTGTAACGAAATCAAGGCCATATTTTGCTAGGGACTGCTGCTCAGCCTTTTTCCCAATTTCTTTCATTAGATTAATTTGATCTTTCCAGTACCCCGAATTAAAACGTGGGTCTGTCAATTCTGAATCCAATGCACTAAGGTCTTGTTTAGTAAGATCATCACTGGGCAAATCATAAGCCAAAATATCATCAGCTGTTATTCCCAAATATTGAGCGCCTTTAGTTGCTAAATATTCCGAAATGTGGGCAGTTTTAATAGCCCCATACGCTATACTTGCATATATTCTAAAAGACCACGGGTCACAATCCGCAAAAACAATAATCGGCTTATTCCACTCTTGACTCATCCTTTTCATAATCCTCCTAGTTGATCTTGCTGGCTGCCCTTTTAGATGAATCAAGGCACATCTTGCTTCCTCGTCAAAACCATTTTCTACAAGCCTATCGAACATACCACCTGTTTCAATTGCCATTATGAAATCTACATCTTCTTCAACTAAGCTTAGTTTTTCTGATTCTACATTATACGGAACTCCATAACCAGAATCTCCAACATCATCTCTACAATTTATCCTCATCCAGTCTCCTTTTCTATTCCTTTCTTCAAATGTAACATTACCAATTATTCTCGCACCATCTTCTTCAGGACGCAATTTAAAATCCTCTCGAAGACATTTTGTTACAATTTCTAAATCCTCGGCTAGATTATTACTTTCATTTTGTGAACCGAATTTTCCATGACCCCAAGCTTCACTAATGTAGTACATTTCTCTCAGGGTAGATGACTTACCCGAATCAATCATTTGCTCAATAAATTCAGTTACGTGTAATGATCTTAACAATTGTCTTGCTGAGCCAAGGCTCGTTGCATCTCTAGTACTCTTTTTCTTACCATACTTGTAAACGCCCAATTTATTATCAAATCCAATATTTGTTTTGGCTCTAACTGGAAGCGTCATAGATGGAGGAACCCCCCTTTCCATTTTGTTATGCATCTCTGCAGCAATTCCTTTCAGCGCTTCTTTCACTTCGTCTTTTGTTTTTCTTTGTCCAACGCCACTCATTCTGAAACCTCCTCATAGTCTGCAAAAATATTGATTTCATCAGAGCGTATTTCTTCCTCAATCTTCTCTTCTCTATCTTCCATTACAATTTCACTAATTTCTTGAATCTCTGATTCAGAAATTTCATTTCGGATTGCAACCAATGCTTCACTTTTACGTATTTCTTCAAGTATCTTCTCATCAATCTTGGTAGCACCGATAATATCTCCATTCCCTCTAAAGAAAACATCTGTATCCGTCCAATCTCCTTTACCGAGTCCGGAAAGTGCAACCTCGATTGTTGTTGAAGTACCGGGGTTGAGAGTATCAAGTCGCCAGGCCCAAATGCCTCGTGCTTCTTTCCTCCCTCCTTTGGAGTTTTCAACCATTGACACATTTTCACTTTCTGGCCATTTAAGTAGGATTGTATAGGCACGAGCTCTTGCAGTATAATTGAAAATTTTAATTGAGCATGTTGCAAGCTTTCTTTCCTTATCCCATCCCAATTCTTCTTCACAAAATACCGCATTCATTATCTGAGTTATTACCGGTGCTAAATCTGGTTCATTTCTTCCTAAAATTTTTGATGTCTTTTTCGCAATTTCAGGAAGAATAACATTTACTAATTCGAATTTTTCTTTCGCTTTTTTACGTTGATCTTTTTTCTTTAGATGATTCTTCAAACCTCTCCCTACTTCTAAAAGACCTTTTCTGATTTCATCAAAGACTTCTTCATTATCGGCTACAGCTTCTTTAGCTTCACTAGTAAATTGAACATTAGTGGATGCCAGATGTATTAATACAGCAGCGGCGCCTTTAGGCAACCCTTTACCTCCTGGATGATCTAAACCATATCTTTTCCAATCAATAGATTCTATTGCTTTAGTCAATGCACAACCTCCTTGTTGATACATTAAAGGAACTCTATTGGCGAAACGAAGCACCTCTATGGGCCCATCCGCAGAAATATCTCCTCCAAAAACAAGCCCAACTTCTATCTGAAATGGATTGCCTTGACTGACCGCGGGGAGCCTAGTCACCGTTGAGGCAAATCTTGAATCTATGGCTTTTGAAAGACCTTTTTTGATCAATAAATCATCAATTGGAGAAAGACAATCGGTAGGAGGGGGGAGTAGTTTTACTTTCTGAAAAGATGAGATTAACTTTTTTGCATCTTCGGAATTAATTCTTTTTGGAACCCTATCATCTTCAATTTCAGATACAGACAAAACTTCTTTTGCAGCTCTGACACTGACTCCAGAAAAATTATGTCTAAGGAAAGAGGTCATTTTTCGTTGTTCCGACTCTCTCAACATTCTTTGTAAAGTTCCTAACTGTATTCCATGTGGATGGGGTTTAATTTCTTCTACTACTCTAGGAAGCCTTTCACTAGTCCTCATCCATTTACCTTCTTCTATAATTTCTCCATCTTTCCCTTTAACAATTAAGCTGATCGTTGCATGAGGGTTTACGATAGATGTCATTCTAAGATATTGATATACAGATTGTTTCCCTCGTTGATATTTTGCTTTCATTATTGTTGATATTTTTAATCCGTGCCTAATTTCTTCTCCAGTACCCTCATCAATCCAAATTTCTCTTCTTTCTTTGGATTTAATTGCTTTATTTTTCCTAGTGTCTAGACCCAATTCGACAAATACTGCTGACGAATCTGTTGCTATTTTCGATATTACACGAGTTTTCGCACCAGTTGTTAATTGTGCATACATCACAACACCTGTTATTCCGATACCCTGTTGCCCTCTGGTTTGCCGAATTGCGTGAAATCTTGAACCCAATAGAAATTTTCCAAATACATTTTCTATAGCATCTCTTGGGATTCCCGGGCCATTATCTTGCGTAATTAATTCTACATCTTCACCCTTTAATCTATTAATTTCAACAACAATATTTGGTAGTATTCTTGCTTCTTCACAAGCATCTAATGAATTATCAACAGATTCTTTAACTGCTGTAATCAATGATCTTTGAAGGGAATCGAATCCTAGAAAGTGTTTATTTTTTTCAAAGAACTCACTAACTGCAATTTGTTTTTGTTTTCCGGATATATCTCGTGCATCCACCATATTATTCCCTCCACTTGGTCCTCCCATGTCCTAATGACCTGGGGCCAACTTGTGATGAGTGCATGGGAACTCGATAGGCTATTGAAATATACGCTTGTATAAATGAAGAAAGACTATATTTTCAATGTTTTTAGAAAGGTCATGATTGATGCGTTTGTCAGTTTTATTCATGGTGAATTAATTGCTTATATTGGTATGATATTAATTTTAACAGCATTTTTCTTAGAAACAAGAGATATTCTTCACAGCAAGGCTCTTCCCTACTTGGGATTGATGGCCTTAGGCTCGGGATTGTTAGCCATCCGCGCTTATTTTATTGATGAATGGGCATTTTTAATTTTAGAAATTGCTTGGTTCGCTGCTGCAATCTGGGGAGTTTGGAGTATTAATTCTAAGAAAAAAGATCTGGCCTCCAAGCAGTAATACGTCCAGTAAAAGCACTAGCCATAACTGTAAGTGGACTTGCTAAGTAGAGTTTCCCTGGACCCGACCTACCCTGAAAATTCCGATTTATTGCTGAAATAGAAACTTGCTCATTGCTATCGCTTACTCCCGGGCCCGCCCCTATGCATGCACCACAACCCGGATCAATTAATTTCACACCCGCATCTTCAAACATTTTTGTCCAGCCATTTTTCTCGGATAATGCTTTGACCGTTTTTGATCCAAACTGGATATAACAATCCACGCCATCTGCAATTTTCAATCCAGCATCTAAAGCAGCTTTTGTTACCTCAGCATAATATGCAAAATCATCATCTTTTCCTGCAGTACATGAACCTGCATATGCTATATCGATATTTACAATACCTAACTCGTCAATATAGGCGCCGTTTGTCGGATCAGATGGAATTCCCTTGTCGGGATCTCCAGGATGTGCTACCATTGGTTTAATTTCATCAAGATCTATTGTGTGAACTCCTCCATGGTATATTGCTCCTTCATCTGCAGTAACAAAAGCCGCAACAATTTCTTCTCTAGTTAATTCACTCCTTCTTTCCATCAACCATTCTACTGTCAAATCATCTGGATCACATATTCCAGTTTTAGCACTGCATTCAGTTGCCATGTTACATAGGGTGGCTCTTTCATCCATTGACAAACTTGAGAGACCAGGTCCACCAAATTCCATACTCCTATCAAGAGTTTCTGATTTTGCAGCATATTTCCACAATATATGCAATATAACATCTTTAGCAGTACAACCAGAATGCAAACTCCCTACTAGATTAAATCTAATACTTTCTGGAACTTTTACAAATGCAAACTGATTGTGGATCAAATTCGCATATTCGGTCGAACCAACCCCATAGGTCAATGCATTACTTGCTCCACCCATACAGGTGTGACTATCAGTTGCTTGAATAAAATCTCCCACATCAATAAATTCTTCTCTTGCAACTTGGTGACATATGCCAGGAGAAACTCCATCAACAGCAGAATAATCTCTAACTCCAGTATGTTTCTGAAAATCATTTTGCATATCTCTTAAAGTTTGAATTTTATCTTCGAATTTTCCAAATCTTGGTACACCTGTTGCATACAATAAATGGTCTTCAAACACAGCAAATTTTGGAGGGTTTGGGATTTTATATTCATTCCCATATTCTGATTTTAGAAACTCATGAACTTGTGCAGTAGTAAATTCATGAGAGTAACCCCCATCTACAGATGCTAATACTGCATCTCCTGGTTTGACAAATCCTTTAGTAGAATCTTTTGAGATTAATTTTCTAGAAATAATTTTTTCAGCCATTGTCATTGGGCGTGATATTTTATTAACATCTGGCAAAACAATCTCTTCCGCAGCAAGCTTCTTTGCAAAGGGAAAAATTCCTCCATTCTCTAATATTAGCTTAGTCACCGAATCATAGTTATTTGTAAACTCCTCCAAATCAATACTTTCTCCATTCTGTAATCTTTGTAACATAGCATGATCTCCCATCAATTGCCCCAAATTTATATTATTTCTCTCATGTATTGGAGCGAATGATGCCGCAATTACAATCCTGATTCCAGACCATTTTTCACATTGAGGAGCAGTTTCTCTACTTGACCCCGTTCCTTTTCTATGTCCTGAGACAATAACTTCAAAATTGCCGTTTTTCAGAGCATGAGAATCAAAAACTCGACGACCATCATGTAAAAGACCAGCATATGCATTTTCAGCAATTTTAGAAGGATCATAATCAAAACAAACCCATGCAGGAGTCATTACATCGGTATTAATATCGTCTAATAGATCGTCAATTGTCAAATCTTCCATTTTAAGATTTAATCCCTCATACAATTGTTTTCGAATTAAATCCAAATCCTTTGTCAAAAATAAAACTCTTTTATCCGGATTCAAAGAAATTTTAGAAGGTGGCCATAGTTTTTCGCTCATCCACACGGCCCCCTTCCAGTCTTGCCATGGTCGGGTAATATATCACCATTCTCAATATTTTCTTAATTTTTCTACATTTCAATTTTTCCAATCTATATGTTAACCTTAAATAACATCGTCATTCGCGATATTTTACCTTTCCTAGGAAAGAGGACGTGATGGGATGGCAGATTATCTTGTAGAAGACACCGTAAAATGTGATGAATGTGGAAGCCGTAATTTAAATCGAGACGAAACTCGTGGAGAGGTCGTTTGTGAAGACTGTGGGTTGGTATTAGAAGACAAAGTAATTGATCAAGGCGCCGAATGGCGTGTTTTCAGCCCTGAACAGGGTGATCAAAGAGCTCGTACAGGTGCTCCAATGACAGTGATGCTGCACGACAAAGGTCTCTCTACAGATATAGATTGGCAAAACAAAGATTATTCCGGTAAATCTATTTCTTCCCGTTATAGGTCTCAGTTTTATAGAATGAGAAAATGGCAGAAGAGATCTCGTGTTAGTAATGCAACAGAAAGAAATCTTGCAATGGCTCTTGCCGAACTAGATAGAATGGCGAGCCGACTGGATTTACCCAAATCAATTAGAGAATCAGCGGCTGTTAATTACAAAAAAGCAGTTGAAGCTAGACTTATTCGAGGACGTTCTATTGAGGGCGTCGCAGCAGCTTCTTTGTATGCTGCTTGCCGTCAATGTCAGAACCCTAGAACTCTAGATGAGATTGGGGAAGCAAGCCGTACAGGTAGAAAAGAAATAGGTCGTACATATCGATTCATGGTTCGTGAACTGAAAATGAAGATCCCTCCAACTAAGCCGGAAGATTATATTCCAAGATTTTGTTCAGGACTAGATCTTGATGCAGAGGTTCAATCTAAAGCATATGAATTAATTTCTGCAGCACAAGAAAAAGAACTTACAAGTGGCCGTGGACCGACAGGAATTGCAGCATCTATAATCTATATTGCAAGTGTATTATGTGGCAAAAGAAGAACTCAGAGAGAAGTTGCAGAAGTGGCAGGAGTTACTGAAGTAACAATTAGGAATAGATACAAGGAATTAATCCAAAATCTAAATATTGAACTAGAGATTTAATCTGGTGAAAAGATGTCGAGGAGGGAGGCGAAAGCTCTCCTCCGAGAGTATTGTGACGAGTTATTGTGTGAATGTATCTCCTTATCTTTTGAATATCTTCCATTACCAAATCCACCTTTAGAGATTCCAGATTTTCCCGCACAAAACCCAGATGATTTAGCTTTATTAACCCAACAAGCGTTAGGAATATCATCTATAGATACCGCTGGATTTTTGTATCGGTTGGAACTTATTACCGAAGATTTTGAACCCAGTTATATCAAACGGCATATCGATCCAGCCGCTGAAAGAGAAAAATGGCTATCTAAGAATATAGAAGAGATTTCTGAACGAATTCTAATTCTTCAAATTAAAGATTGGTTATATTCAGCACTTGACGAAGAGTCACCCGATACAGATCGATGGTATCTATCAGTCAGCACATTAATCGGATTAGGTCTGAAAGGATCTAATATTGTTGAATCCGAGGGTTTTAATTTATTCAACTCAATCATTTTTGCAAGAAAACCAGGAGAACTTCCTTCTACGAAGTTAACTGGCCGCCATCAAATTGCATGGGATGGCAAACAATCTAGTCCCTTCTATGAAGAAATTGGACACCCTAGTGGTGTATTAGCCGCTAATTCCATTTTAGATATTTTACAACTACATCAAACTCATAAAAATACAGTTTTGCCTCATTGGCTTGAAAAATTATCAATCAGTAAACATGTCTCTTCTTTACTAAATATTCCTTTGAGGGTACAAAATTTAATAATAGATTGTAATCATAATAATTGTGAAATTTTACTTATGACAACAATTCACACTTTATCCCATACTCCCGAAGTATCAAAAGAAATTTTATTCCAAATTTGTAATAGTGAAAAAGTAAATTTAAGGCGAGGGCTAGCTTCTAATTTATCTAGAATAGATTCAGAGGATAGAGATTTTTGTATATCCTTATTAGAAAAATTGATTGAAGATGAAGATTCAGACACCAGAGTATTATCAACAACTTATTTAGGTAATTTAGCACGTTTAGAGAGGGCAGTATTCATTCAATTCGCAAAGAAAATTTCTAATAAACAAGATGATCGAATGCTTCAGAGACTAATCGACTCCGGATTGAGACATTATCTATCTTTAGATTCAACGGATCCTGACGACTTAATACCAACATTGTGGATACGATCTAATTCAGCATCTAGGTCCCAATTATCTGGAATGCTAATTGAAATAGCTAAAATTAATCATAAATCCTTTTTTGATATTTCAATGAAGATATACAATTTAGACAAATCTTCACACAAAGATTTGGTTAAACGTATTACTTTACGAAATAATGAATTAGGCGAGATAATCAAGAACATCCAGTAGTGGAGCCACATGCATTACATTTCAAGCAAGTTCCGTTTCTAACCATTTGACTACTTCCACAATCGGTACAAATATCTCCTGTGAAACCATTCTCTCTAGCTAACCTTCTTGTTTTTGCTGCAGAATCTTCTACAGTTTCAAATGCTCCTAATGTTTGTTGTACTTCTCGAACTTCTCCTTTGGTTCTTACAATACCGTCATCCGTAATTTCAGGCCTACTTATTGAATAAGGATCCAGATCTTCTTGTGAAACATGAGACAAGTCATGCCTATCTAGATATTTTATGGCCAATTCTCTAAATATATAATCAACAATACTGGAAGACATCTTCACGCGTCCGCTACCTCCCATCACCATTCCACTTGGCTCAAACTTTTGGAAAGTAAATGAGTTAACAAATGCCTCTAAAGGAACTCCATGTTGAAGGCCTAAAGACACAGCAATTGCAAATTGGTTTAGCATAGATCTCCATGCAGCCCCTTCCTTTGAAGTAGTCAACATAATCTCTCCTAATCTTCCATCTTCATACGCACTGTGATTTAGATATACGGTGTGACCGCCAACACGTGCCTTCATACGACCTCCTTCACAACTATCTGGCAAAGACCTTCTTGTCGCAATGTAATCGTGTACCATAGCTTCTGCAAGAGGCTGTGCCTTTGGTTCAGGTACAGGTAAAGAATCTACAACTTGCTCAACCATTTTCTGCACAATTATCACTTCTTCATCTTCATCTTCTTCCATAGCACTGGAATCCACAAGTTGATTCATTAATGGTTGAGATAATTTAGAGCAATCTCTGTATACTGCACACGCTTTAATCATAGTTGAGAAACTTAAATCATAAGCATCTTTAATTTCAGATACAGTCGAATTAGAAGGCATATTGATAGTTTTCGAAATAGCACCCGATATGAAAGGCTGAGCGGCAGCCATCATATGTACATGAGCCGGCCAATCGATAGATCGAGTACCGTATTTTCCGCCAGGCGTAGCACAATCGAAAACAGGTAAGTGTTCATCTTTCAATCCCGGTGCACCTTCAATAGTCCCTCTTCCTAATACGTAGTCATTTGCAGCATTAATTTGGGCAGAATCTAACCCTAGGTGTCCTAAAACATCAAAGAAATCATCATTATATTGTTCTTCTGTCATTCCCAATGTTCCCACACACATTTCTTCACCTAGGATACTGGGTGAGAAAGCAGATCTGATATCGAATACATCAGGCAATTTTTCCTCGATATTTTTAATCTGTGCAGATGTAAATCCTAGGGATTTGAGCGTATCATAAGATAAGTGCGGACATCCATTCAAACTTTTTGTACCCATGACAAATTCTTCAATTGTCTTTGTCTGTTTATCTGAGTATCCTAGTCTGCGTAAAGCCATTGTTACACCATTATTGATAATTCTTAGAGAACCTCCTCCAGCTAGTGTTTTGTATTGTACTAAGGAGAATTGTGGCTCAACTCCTGTCGTATCACATCCCATTACTAGTCCGATTGTTCCAGTAGGTGCAATAACTGTCGTTTGGGCATTCCTGTACCCATGTTCTTCCCCCTCTCTCAACGCACGGTCCCAGGCATCTCTTGCTGCCAATAGTAAATCTTCAGGACATTTCTTAGCATTTATTCCTCGAGGCAAAACAGTCAAACCCTCATATTCATCATCTGGAGCATCATATGCTGCTCTTCGATGATTTCTCATAACTCTTAACATATGTTCTGCATTTCTTTCATAATCGGGATAAGGCCCCAATATAGATGCAATTTCTGCACTTGTAGCATAAGACTCTCCGCACATTATTGCAGTAAGAGCTCCACAAATTGCGTATGCTCTTTCATCATCATACGGAATTCCCATATGCATTAGAAGAGACCCTATGTTACAGTAACCGAGCCCCAGTGTTCTATAATCATAGGATTTCTGTGCAATTTCTGCAGACGGGAATTGAGCCATTAGTACACTAATTTCAAGAGTGGCAGTCCACAATCTTACACTGTGTTTGAAGTCTTCAATTTGGAAAGTTTGATTATCTAAGTCATAATAATGAAGTAGATTTATACTGGCTAGATTACAAGCAGTATCGTCAAGGAACATATATTCCGAACAAGGATTAGATCCATTGATTCTCCCTCCTTCGGGACAAGTATGCCACTCGTTGATGGTGGTATCAAATTGCACTCCAGGGTCTGCACAGGCCCAAGCCGTATATGCAATTTTATCCCAAAGTTCTCCAGCATCTAGTACTTTACAAGCTTCTGGCTCACGATTTTCTTCGGCCGCTTTGTCTTTTTCAGTCCTCCAAACCAAATTCCAATCCTCTCCGTTTTTTACAGCATCCATAAAGGAGTTTGGGACCCTCACAGAGTTGTTACTATTCTGTCCTGAAACAGACATGTACGCTTCTCCTTGCCAGTCCGTATCAAAGCATTCGAAATCAACTCCTTTCCATCCTTGTTTTGCTAGATCTAAAATACGTTGAATATGTGGTTGAGGAACATTATCTTTAATTGCTCTAACTATGGACTTTCTCAAAGCAAAATTTTCTGACTGATCCAGCCTCGACTCCTCATCTTCGTGTTGCCAAATAGATTCCATCAATGAGTTAGCATGTTTTTGCAAAATATTAGAACCAATAACTAATGCTGAAACCTTTTCTTCTTCACTAGATTTCCAATCAATATATTCTTCTATATCGGGATGGTCCAAGTCTAATGTTACCATCTTAGCAGCGCGACGAGTAGTCCCTCCCGACTTTATCGCACCAGCCGCTCTGTCTCCAATTTTCAAAAATGACAGCAGACCTGAAGAACTTCCACCGCCAGACAAAGGCTCCCCGGCTCCTCTAATGTTAGAGAAATTAGAACCAGTACCTGAACCAAATTTAAACAACAAAGCCTCGCGGTTCCATAGTCCCATTATTGAACTAGTTCCGCCCACTAATGAATCACTAACTGATTGAATGAAACAAGCATGAGGCTGTGGGTGTTCGTATGCATTTTCAGATAAACATAGTACTCCTGTGGACGGGTCGACATAATGGTGCCCTTGCGCTGGCCCCTCAATGCCATATGCCCAATGTAAACCTGTATTGAACCATTGAGGGCTATTGGGGGCAGATCGCTGGCTGGCAATTAGATAGCACATTTCATCGAAATATGCTCTGGCATCCGCTTCACCTGCAAAATATCCATACTTATAGCCCCAATATGTCCATGTTCCCGCCAATCTTCGAAATAGATTTCTTCCATGAATTTCTCCAGTAAATCTATCTTTAGGATCTAAAGTTTGTAGCTTCTCGTGATCAGGTTCACTTCTCTGGAGCCAAACGGGAATGCCATCTTCCGCCACCTTGCGCAGATAGGTAGGCACCCCCGCTTTTCTCAGATATTTTTGAGCAGCAATTTTTCCCGGTACTCCTTCGAACCCAGATGGAAATTGTACTCCTTCAATAGAGTCCGCCATAGTGCCATCTGGATTTCTTATTTCGACATCCATAGATATCCAAGAGAACGAATCAAAAGGGTCTTCTCCAGCCGTAGTAAATCTTCTTTCAACTACCATTCCATTTTCATTTTCTTGATGGTTTTTAGTCGTTTTTGATTTATCTTTTATTTTGGTTTGCATAGATTCACACTCCTATTTTTGAAAGTCTAGATATGGGGTTCCCGGCGTAAGGGATTTTCTCTTCGGAATAGAGGGTGTTTAATGCTTTACGAAAGCAACTCTTTATTTTCTTTATTTTTCCTACTTCTTTAGTCGAACGACATCTTTAGAAATTTTGTTATTTTCAAAGATTATGGACGTAAATCCAGACTCCAATCTAGTTTTGCCCCGGATCTTGTTATCATCACTCCAACTGAACAATATTTCTCATGGCTTTGATGTATCAATCTTCTAACTAACTTCTCAGGGATATCACCTTCAATCACATATCTCATATTTACATGAGTGAAAACTTTTGGCCGTTCAGAAGATCTTTCAGATTCTAATTCAATCCACATGGCTCTTACATTTTCCATTCTATGTTTTAATCCATCAATGATATCAATCAATGAACATGCCCCGTGTGCTTGAAGAACAATTTGCATAGGGCTTGCTGCAGTTTCACTATGGAATTGTGTAATTTTCCCATTGTCAGTTTCCCCCTCTATTTCTTCATCTATCACCCATCTAACTACCCCTTTCATCTGATTCACTTCTTGTTAAGGCAGAGGGGTTGGCTTCATGAATGAGTGGTAAGTGGCATCTCTGAGAACAATGTCCGAGGGAGCAGCAATTTCAATTAAAAATGGCAACTTAATCGTCCCAGATGAGCCTTTAGTGCATTATATCGAAGGAGATGGCATTGGTATTGATATCACGCCAGTAATGATCAATGTTGTCAATTCTGCGGTAGAAAAAGCATATTCCGGACAACGTAAAATACATTGGAATGAAGTTCTAGCAGGTCAAAAAGCGTTCGATAAAACCGGTGAATGGCTTCCTGAAGAAACGCTTGAAGCGATGAGGACTGGATTAGTATCTATCAAAGGCCCATTGACAACTCCTGTCGGAGGAGGTATCAGAAGTCTCAATGTTGCACTTCGTCAAAAGCTCGACCTCTTTGCCTGTGTTCGTCCAGTTAGATGGTACGAAGGCACACCTAGCCCAGTCAAGAATCCTGATTTTGTTGACATGATAATTTTTCGTGAAAATAGTGAAGATGTTTATGCGGGTATTGAATGGGAATCTGGCAGCCCAGAAGTCCAGAAAGTAATCGATTTTCTTCAAAATGAGATGGGAGTTACTAAAATCAGATTTCCAGAAACTAGCGGAATAGGAATAAAACCGATTAGTCGTGAAGGGACATCTAGGATCGTCAGAGCAGCAATTAATTATGCTATAGATAACGACAAATCTAGTGTTACAATAGTTCACAAAGGAAATATAATGAAGTTTACAGAAGGGGGCTTCAGAGATTGGGGATATCAGTTAGCCAAGGACGAATTCGGCGCAACAGAACTAGATGGCGGACCTTGGTGCACCATGAATAATCCAAAAACGAATAATCAAATTATAATTAAAGATGTAATTGCCGATGCTATGCTACAGCAAGTACTTACAAGGCCTAAAGAGTATGGAGTATTAACAACCATGAACCTTAATGGAGATTATATTTCTGATGCTTTAGCCGCTCAAGTCGGAGGAATTGGAATAGCACCAGGTGCGAATATCAATTATGATACTGGAATATCTATATTTGAGGCCACTCACGGGACCGCACCAAAATATACAGGACAGAACAAAGTAAATCCAGGATCATTGATACTTTCTGCAGAGATGATGCTTCGTCATATGAACTGGAATGAAGCCGCCGATTTGATTGTGAAAGGAATGGAAGGTGCAATATCTGCAAAAACAGTAACATATGACTTTGAAAGATTGATGGATGATGCCAAGTTACTGAGTTGTTCAGATTTTGGAGAAGCATTAATTTCCCATATGTGATAATGAAGAAAATCATACCTAACTTGAATAGAATATATCTATCATATTCTTGAATTTAATTGTTGAGCGTCAGAGACTACTCCGAATCCATATTCCTCTTCCAACGCTCTCGATACAAGTCTGAAGTCTGAGTCTCTTGTCGCTACTAATATGCTGCCAATTTCTTGTAAAGGCAAAGCCGCAAGTGAGGCAGCATCTCGCATAATTTCCATATCTCCTCCTTCTGGATAAATTTCTTTTCCATTCAATTCAGTACGTATCGGAATTTCTTCGGTTCTTTTGCGTTTTTGTTCATCAACTAATTCAAATATATTTTCGTGTTTTATCAAAAATTCTTCTAACTCAATCTGTGATAATTTATTGGAATAATCCTCTTGAGGCCAAGTGCTGAAAGATTTGCATATTTCCTTTACTTTATTTTTCAGAAATTCGGCAGTAATTTTCTTCTTCCAACGTTCTCTATTAATATAGATATCATTGAATAATTTTAGTACATTATCGGGATTTTTTGTTCGATTAGTAAATTCAGATAATGCTGCAGGGGGGATCGAAAGAAACGTTTCTTTTCCGCCCTGTCTTCTTAACATCATATGGAATGATCTTTCTACAGACCAATCAAAGGAACCGAAATCATCATTAGAAATTTCTTGAAGTAAATCATCCTTTAGAGCATGAATTAATACATTCGTATCAACTAATATCAAGGGTTTCAAACCAAGATTTTTCAGAGTTCTCCTATCTCTGATAGGAATATTGGTACTTTGACTAACAAAAACAGCTCTTTGAGTGTCTCTCAATCTTTCAACCTGTCTACCCTTGAAGTAACCTGTTTCAATAGCTTCCTCGAATCTTCTAATTCCTCTAAGAGGGTTTTCTTCAGCAATTTGCTCTCCCAATAAAGTCAACTCAAAAATATCTTTCATATCATGTAATTCAAGTTGGAAACGTCTTTCCAAATCGGATTCTTTTGAGCCACTTGATTTTTCTAAAGTCATCAAAGCAGCCTTCACTCTTCCTTTGAAATTTTTATCCGGTAAATTATGTTCATCAGGGTATCTCTGAATTAACTCAAGAGCTTCTTTCCTTCTCTTATTATAGTCGCCATCCAAATCTTTTTTGCCTTTTTCTTGTTCACTCACAAATCGTATTAACCTCTTGGTTGCAATATCTGTTTTACCCGAATTATTATCTGCACATGTTCTTAAATATAGTTGAAATCTTTTAGTCAATAATGTTTCCAATTCTGGCTTTTGATCTAACAGATCGACAGCCTCTTCCCATGTTTCTGAATGTGCGTATTCAATCATAGCCTTTCTGAGAATTAAAGAAGACTCTTCATAATTATCATCTATCTTAAGTGCGCCTTCTTTGTACGCCCTAGCCGCGTTTAGTCTATTTCCATTTTCTTTTTGCAGAGCAGCACGAATGATTTGGTATTCAGCAGACTCTTTATCATGTATTCTATACCATTTTTCTAAAGATTCAATCCCTACATTATGTTCCTTAACTAAATCAGTTATTGCCCGAATGGTTCTGATTGTATTCTTCTCTTTAGCTGCGAGCCTTTCCAATGTCAATAGCGCATTTTCTTCCTTTTCAGTATTTCCCGATTGTAATTGCATAGCTGATGAGTTTACGTATAATGAATCAATTAGAGCATCGAATAATCTTCTATCTAGTGTTGATAATTTTATTTTATTAATTGAATCTTCCAAAGAGGAAATCAAAGAGTTTTTCACAACTCCAGAACCGTCCGAAGAGAGAGCCTTTCTAACCTGATTCAATACAATAATCGCCCCCTTATCTAAGATTTTATGAATGGAATCAATATTAGAAGGAACACCCCCTAATAAGGAAATCAGAGATATTGAAACATCTGAAAGAACATCATCTTTCTCTGATTCTTCCAAAGAAATTAGGGCTTGCTTCCTTAATCTAATTAATTCATCAATTTTTTTCACGCCAATCTCTGCAGGCATTAAATGCCATACCATCAAAGCTCTAAATGGATAGACCAATCCTAACGAACTATTCTCATTCATTTTTTTAGCTAGATTTTCGATATCTGCCGTCCGAGTCATGACTGATAGTATTTCATCCGTATACCTTATTGAATCATTTTCCGACAGAATTTTTGATGCTTCTAGTTGAATACTCGAAGGAGCGTCTATGCACCTCATAGCAAATGCAACTCCTTCTTCTCCAGCATCTTTCAGATATTCTAAGATAGTTTCTTCAAACTTCTCGGAGTTGCTTTTTGAAATAGCCCTTATTGCAAATATCAATTCGTCATCATTATTTATCGATAATCTTTCAATTGTCTTAATCGATTTAGTATATTCTTCTTTATTGAAAAAACTTTTACCAATTCGCCATAGCAAGATTGATGGGACATTTTCATTTGCATTTTCCAAGATCTCTTTCCCTTCTATTAATTGTTTTAGGGGCATTTCACCATCTATCAATTCTATTTTTTTCCACGCCCCAATCCTAATCGCATTAGCGAGCTCATCTCCTCCTTTCTGATTAATACAATCGATAATAACATCATTATTATCAGAATTGAGTAAAAATAACTTTTTTTGTTTCGCAACAACTGTTTTCATTTCTCTCGAATCTTTTATTTTATCTAAAACATCAATTGCTTCGTTAGAATTGGCACAAAGAAGCAAAATCGCTTCCAACAAAGCCCCTTCATTTTCTAAACCTCTTAATTTCCCCTTCATTATTTGAGGCCATGTTAAAGGCCTCGGCCTTCCAGCGAGGTCTTTACGAATTTTTCCCAAAGAAAGGGCCTGGGCAGAAGACAAGGAAAATGGTATTTCCATATCTAACCATTTTCTTAGGCCCACCATATCATTTGGATTTAAATTTGCAGCTTTAATCCATTCTTTTGAATCGAAGGTTTTAGTTTCCTCCTCCATAATTTCAAATCTTTCAAATTCAGCAAATAGAGGGGCTTCTCTGGCTAACCTACTCCAAACAGGATGAATCCCTTGACTACACTCCAATCTCAATATATCCATCTGCTCATCAAATGATTTATCCCATGTTGTCATTTTATGTTTTTGAGCGATTAATACAGATAATTTGAATGCTGCAGGATTTTTTGAGTCTATAGCCTGTTGTGGTGTTGGCAAATGGTCTTCCAAACTCATTCGACTTTGTCTTCCCCCTCTTCTCCCAATCCGATTTCTATGACCACGATTAACAGCATTATTTTTGTTTCCCATCTCATCTTTATCTACTGATTTAGGTGCAGTTTTTTCTGCTGCTAGAACCGCCAAAGCTTTCCAGTTTTTATTTAGTAAGTCCCATGTATCAGATTTATTGATTGCTCTCTTTCGACGCCCCGCATCGTCCCCTGCTCTTTGCAGGTCAGAAATACAATCTAATAGATACTGCTCCAAATGAAGACACTCCGATAAGTCGCCCCAAAGCCCCTCCTACATGAACGCACCGCCTTATTATGTAAGACAGAAAAAGCGAGAACTCAAGATATGTTACGATTCAGGAGTGTCCATGGAGGCTCTGGCCACGATAGTAATCCTCCTCCATCCTCTTGCTGCTTTAGCAATTATTCGGGAATTTTTCAGACAAAGAAAATGGCGTCAGGACAGATTAAATTTATCAAATGATGCACGAAATGAGGCTGTTTCTAAACATGAAAAAGTAGGAAATAAGATATTTATTTACGTAATATTAGTAATTTGTTTGGCTTTCGTTTCAAAGGCAATTTATTTCCAAATCAATAATGGAGTAGTTACTTTTTCTGATTTAGTACCAAACCATTTCCATGGCTGGGCTGGCATCATTGGACTTTTCTTAATGATATATCTGAGAAAACTCGGTATGGAAGCCGGCAAAAATAGGCAGAATAAGAAACCTTATGGAAAAATTAGTAATCTTCATGGGAGAATAAGCGATGTAATGATGTACCTAGTTGTAATACATGCATTTCTTGGATTTTTGTATTTATTCACCTATCTTTGAGACCATATATTTAGCCACTCATCAATATTCGCGTCAATATCTTTACTTACTACTTCCCGATTTGTGACTTTTTTCCTATCAATTGGTTTTATTCTACATCCGCAAGCATTGGCATGTCCTCCTCCGTCTGGGTCAAAATTAGTCGCTAATTTAGTCAAATCAAAAACACCTCCTGACTTATGAATGAAAGAATTGGTGTAAAATGAAGCCGATACCGGATATTTCCCCTCCTCATCAAAACTTGCCCCGATATCTCCATGGATAACCATACATGCATCACATTCATCTCCTGCTATTGATGTCACAAGATAACCATTAGATCTTATTTTTAGATTTTCTAATCTTGCAATCGCCAACCTATCAACGATATAGAGATTTTCTTTAATAATTTGATTTAGATACTCTTGTTTAGCTACTCTTTCATCAAGTACTAATCTCACATCTGGCAAATCAAATATTTCCTCAATAGATACACCATTTTGTATATTTTCTAGTATTTTCATCGTAATGTCTTCGTTAGAACCAATAATTCTTCCTAACCAAAGTACCGGATTCCTTCCTCTGAATTCATCAATTGAAATAGAACCCCCATCTAATTTGTCTACCCAAATCATTGTCTCTGTTAAATCAGTTAAATCAATTTTATTTTTTAGAAGGTTGTAGGCAATTCTGGCGGCACTAGGCGTTGGCTCCCATAATATTACACAATCATCAATTGTATTTCCATGAGGATCATTTGACTTATGATGATCTATACTTAGTCCACAATTAGAATGTCTTGGTAGATCGCAAATTGCTGTATTTCTATCTATTATTTCATCCATCATCCCTGCTCGCAAATTGCCGGGATGGCCAAAAATCACATCTGCTTCTGGCCACCATCTTTTCAAAATGGCAGCAGTAATTATTCCATCTAAGTCACTATCCGTAATTATTTTTTTAATATCTAGGGTTAATGCCTTTGTGTAAATATCCATTGACATCACCTCATTCAGTACTAAGGCCTACCCCCCTCTTGGTATAATTCAATATCGATAACCTCTCCCCCATGTTATGGAAACGTCATGCGGCTTCATTCTAATGAATTATGACAGTATACTTTTGCTGCAATATCCGCAAGGCCATTGGAGTTTTCCTAAGGGGCATATTGAGGAAGATGACAAAGACCATTTTGCTACTGCTAAGAGAGAATTATTAGAAGAAACAGGAATTTCTGAAGTTTCAATAATCGACGGATGGATGTCTAGAACAGAATATACATTTTTTTCCAAAGGATCACCAACTACAAAGCAGGTTTTTTGGTATTTAGCAAATACTGATGAACTAAATGTCACATTATCTCATGAACATACTAATTATATGTGGGTGAATTTTGATGAAGCATCTGAGCAGTTAACTTTTGACCAGGAAGTAAATTTATTAAATTCTGCAAAGGATTTTCTAAACTTAAACTAATTTGTGTAAATACTCCAGGCAATCCATATCATAACTATACCAATTACAACATCAATTATTTTCCATACCTTTTCAGTTTTCAATAATGGTGCCAAACGACGAGCTCCGAAACCGAGGCTGTAAAAAAACAGAAATGAAGATGCCATAGCACCTATGGCAAATGCTATTTTTTCATCACCTTGGAATTGTAATGAGGCAGTTCCTAGAAGTACAGTGGTATCCAGATAAACATGAGGATTCAACCAAGTAAAACCAAGAGTAATAATAGCAGTTTTCTTAGCACTAACAAGACTTTTTTCATCCTCAATATCTAATGAATTACCGTCATAAGCCGCCTTGAATCTCATTATTGAGTAAATTATTAAGAAAGAAATAGCGAACCATCTTATCAGTTCAGAGAGATTCTCTGAATTAGATATAATTTCTCCGAAACCAAAAACACCTAGACTTATCAGAGTAGCATCTGAAAATGCACAAATTGTGCAAACAAGAAACACGTGTCTATCGGATAATCCTTGACGTATTACAAATGCGTTTTGAGCACCAATTGCAACTATTAATGATAAACTAATTAATGCCCCTTCGAATCCAGCTGATTCGATACTCAATTATTTCACCCTATCTTTTACCTAGAGGAGTCCAAAGGGTCTCACCCTCTTCTCCGGTAAGCCAGCGAGAAAGCACGAAACAGTGATCTGAGAGCCTATTGAGATAGCTAATGACTTCATATCGGACTTCTTCACGAAGTGCACATGCTTCCCTCTCAGCTCTCCGAACAATAGTTCGAGCCATATGTAAATGTGCTACTATTGGATTTCCAGTTGGAAGTATGAATGAAGACAGAGGTTCCAGATCTTCCAACATGTAATCCATCTCCTCCACCAATCGTTCACCAGCCTCTGCCCCGATTATCGACATTTGTTCAGGTACTCCACCCGGAGGGCAAGCACATTCAGCACCAACATCGAATAATTCCTGTTGGATAATGCCGAGCATTCGATCAGCCTCAACAAGGCGCGAACGAAGATCATCCATCCCAACACACCTCTTCATCTCTGAACGAACGATACCAATTGCTGAATTTGCTTCGTCAATTGTGCCGTATATAGCCACTCTAGGATGCTCTTTTCCTACGCGAGAACCATCTACAAGAGAGGTTTCACCACCATCTCCGCCACCGGTATGAACCTTAGTTATCCGAACCATATTGTACCTCGGGAGGGGTTAGTCAATATGAACAATCGTCTCAAATATTAATCTAAATCTAAATGTTTTCTTATTGCTTCTACCCAAGATTTATCGACAGCATCCCAACCACCAATTTTTTCCAATTCCATAGTATGTTCTGTCTGAGCATCCTTATTGTTCTCTTTCTCATAAATTAGTGCTAATGCCGAATGACTCATAGCATTAATCCATTGTTCGTCCATATCCCAAGACTTTTCAAAATGAGCAATGGCGCCATTTTCCCCATGAATCAACCCTCGACTAATTTGTCTTAATCCTGATTTCGACCATGAAATTCCCTGTACGCCAATTATCAACCCTCTAAATACAAGATAAATTTCTAAGGTTACTAAAATTGAAGCTAAAACAAAGGAACCTATTTGTTCTGCCTGAGAAGCCTCACTCCATCTTTCAGAGAGCAGCGTAATCGATCCTATGCAAAATAGGATTCCTCCGAATGGAGCAACGATTACATCATCGTCTGTTACTGACATTTTTATCACACCATATATGACTGCACAACCTCCAATAAATGTAGATATATAAGCGGGGGCTAACTCATTACCTTCGCCTCTTGGAGCACTTGTAGCCATCCATAAAATCGCTGCAATAAATAATAAAATGGCAGCGAAATAACCGCTTATCTCAGGAAATGGCTGTTTCCTACTGTACCAAAAAACAGTAACACCTAGTATTGAAAATAATAAAATCCAATCCCACACAATAATCACTCTATTGATTCTACGCCCCAGCCGGGCGCCCAAAAATCTTCGTCATCTAACCACGTCAACCATTCATTCGAATCTGCTCTTAAAAGTCTGAAACATCTCCTGTCCAGACCTGCCAATAATTCGTCAGAAACATCTCCTTTTTGATGAGAATCCGTCCATTCGATTTGCATTTGGCGAATTAATCTTTGACCTTCTGCGTAATTATCAAAATTTCTCTCACAAACTTCTCTTAAGTCTTGTAACCACAATTTAGTGCCTTTAATATGAAGATTATCATGAATGATTTCTTTCTTCTTTTTGAATGGCCACCAACCCATGTCAATCACCCCTGCGTCAAGGCTCTCTTTCTTGATGCTTTGCGAATAATGAAAGAGTACTTATCTCTGCGAAGGGTATGGGCCGTGTTTTTGTTCACTTACATGGTAAGGCCAAAGATTCATCATTCAGAGCAGCAATTTCAGACTATGCAAACAGGCTGATTTCTGATGGAGTACAATTAGTAGAACATAGAAATAAGATAGAACCGGGACCTTATTTGGATGATATAATTAAAAAAGCAGGTAATGATCATGTCATTCTCTTACAGGAAAAAGGAGAAAATCTCGATAGTATGGGTTATTCTGAGAAAATGAAAGATTGGCGAATATCCTCAAGTTCTGTCCATCTTGTTGTAGGTCCACCAGGCGGGTTTGGGGTTCATGGAGGTGACTTAAAATCACTTTCTTTAGGAAAAATTACACTTCCACATGAGTTAGCCGCAGTGGTTCTATTGGAACAATTATATCGCGCCTGTACTATCATCAAAGGTTTACCTTATCATCGTCCTTAATTAATCAATATTAATGATCTTATTTTGCCCATCTACATGAATAATGGTTGGTACGTGGCTCTCCGGAGTCAGCCCACAATCATCAACTATTTTGTAGGTCACTAAAATTACCAAGTCTCCAGGATTTACAAGACGTGCAGCGGCACCATTAATGCAAATTTCGCCACTACCTCTTTCGCCGAAAATCACATATGTTTCCAGCCTCGAACCATTAGTTATATTCAACACATCTATTTTTTCCCATTCTAAAATATTTGCAGCCTCAGCCAACTCTTTATCGATTGTAATTGATCCGATATAATCTACATCTGCCTCTGTCACAGTAGCTCGATGAATTTTTGAATTCATTAGGGTTCGATAGGATGCCATTGAACCTTCCGAACTTATTCATCCATTTTAACACGAGGTAGTCCTGAACTTTGATACTAAAACGCGTCGTTGATACATCCACTCTCAACTTAGGGTGTGCGTTGATAAATGAATTACATTTAGGAATGATACTTCGGTGGTCGCGATGAAAGGAAAGTTACAAGAAAGTATTAGTCTAGAAGGCTCGAAAAAAAGTATTGTTGCAGGATTAATGGTATTCATAATGTTATTCAGTACTCAGATGTATTCTTTCCAAGATTTTGAACCATATTCCGAGGAAGAATCTGAATGGGGCCCTGTGATTAAGAGAACAGCATTTCAGCAAATAGATGTTGCCGATGGACCTATGGTAGAAAATAATGAAATGCAACCCGGAGCAGAAAATCCATTCTCTCATCCGGCATTTACCGACCCTATGTATCATGATCCACTTTCCGTTTATGGAAAAGTTTCCGACCCCGCAGCATTAGCAATTGATCCAAGCTATGGATTTTTATTAGAAGAAACAGATACTGAAGATCACGACAATGATGGAATCTCCGATTTGTATGATTTAGATGACGATAATGACGGGATATCTGATTTAATTGAAAGATTTGATGGTTGTTATGGAACAGACCCTTTCGATCATGACAATGACGGTATTCAAGACGAATTCGATTGGGATGATGATAATGATGGATTACTAGAAGGGCCTATTGACTGGTCACAAGGAGCAGATCCAAAGAACAATACTGAAGACCGTTATGTGATCCCAACAACAATCCATCCTTGGACTCAAACTGTGGTAGGTACTGGTTATCGTATTGATCAGAATTTGTTAGATCATGATAACGATGGAGTTACTGATGAAGACATTGATGGTACTGGCAAAGGGTCATATGACGAAGATGATGATAACGATGGCCGTATAGACCAATTTACTTGGCCTTGTGATTTCGATAGCGACGGTATTCAGGACTATTTTGATTTAGATGATGACGGAGACTCAGTACCTGATCTATGGGATGCACACCCGTGGAATTCGGAAATCACATCAAATATAACGGCAAATAATCTTTGGTCTGATTGGGTAGAATGGGATTCTGGTCCAACAACATATTTTGTTAATATCAATAATGGAGCATTAACTCCTGAAAACATCTCTATTGAAACAGGCGATAGCATAACTTGGGTTAATTTGGATGTAGAAGACCATACTCTTCAAGCACAAGGTAATGTATTTTCCAGCCCGCCAATAACTGCTAATGGAGGTACGTGGAGTTTCCAATTCACCAGTCCTGCTGATATAACATACCAAGATTTTGCTCTAAGTTCTTCTGCGCAAGGCAATATTACGGTGATACAATCTGCGTTTACTGGTAGTGATTATTATGGAGATTATGTAGGAGGTATTGATTTTGTTGAAAGAGAGAAGGCATGGCATCCTAAAGTGCAAGCCTTCTCAAATATTTATGACGGCGACTTAGATGGTGACGGAATTCCTAATTTCTTAGATCCAGATAACGATAATGATGGTTCTCCAGATTCTTCAGATACTGATGATGATAATGATGGACTATTAGATATGTATGATGTTGATGATGATAACGATGGGATTCCAGATACGTGCCTTCAGACAGATACAAATTTAGACGCTGCCGGGGACTATCCGATACCAACTCAACCATTCTATGATGGCAGTATAATGACTCCAGGAGTAGATTGTGAAATGGATTATGATCGTGATCTTGACGATGACCGTTACAGAGTCATAGATCAAGACTATGATCTGGTTTGGGATTGGTTGGATACCGATTTAGGAGGCGTACCAGTTCCTGATAACACAGTGGGTGGAACTTTAACCGACTCAAGTGATTTACCATGGGACTTAGATAACGATGGAGAAATCAATGAATTAGATATATTCCCAACTGTTCCTCAGAGTACTGTTGATACATGGGATTGTGCCAGCCTTACCAATCCTAATCCTTCCAATCCAGATGATAATTGTTATCTAATGCGTAAATCTTACACTGGATTTAACGATTGGGATGAAGATGGAATAAATAATTGGGATGATATTGATGATGACAATGATGGTATTTTTGATTGGTTAGATATAGATGACAATTGCGACCTCGACGATGACAATGATTTGCATTTGTTGAACGGTTCAAAATATCGTGATGATGGTCCAAATGATATTGATACAGATGTAGATGGAGATGGATTACCAAATGATGAAGATTGGGATGATGATAATGATGGTATTTCAGATTATTACGACCCAGATGATGGAAACTGTGGTATTCAAGATTTAGATGCGACAGATCCTTATGATAACAGCTATCCTACAAACGATGGTGATTTACTAGATGGTTCTTCTGATGACCAATTATATACATTTGCAATAGTTTACGAAATGTACTGGAATCAAACATGGATGTTTAATCCATTCACTTCAGAGAACGGCTTCGTATTGGATTACAATGGATTTGATGAAGCCAATCCATCAGTTAGTGGACAGGTTCCTGAGTTATACTGGCATGTTATACAAAAATGGAGCCCGTATAATGGAGATAATCACTTTGACATAGATATTGATGGTGACTCTCTGATAAATGGAATTGATGTAGATCAAGACGGTGATGGATTACCAGACTGGTGGGATCAAGATGAGGGTAATGATGGAGTATTAGACGTTAATGATATCAAAATGGGAGGTAGTTTTGATGACAATAGTTGCGGAGCAACATTGTTTTGGATTTATGTCCCACAACAGCCTCAAGCAATAGACCATGAGTGTGGAATATTCTATGCTTGGTACTATGGGGCTCCTTTGGTTACACCAACTAGGGCTAATCAAATAGAATATACATATCCTTACAGTACTAGAGCAGATCCTGATTACAGCGATGGTGCTTACAATGGAAGTAATTCACAGGGTCAATGGACCTGCAATAAAAATTGCTTCCATTTCACCTTCGATCCACAGAGTGGAGTCAGCCCCACTGCTGCGGTTACTTACAATCAAATGAAAGATAATCGTGATCTTTGGATTGCTTACATAGGATTAACCTTTGGATTCTTCCAATGGACTGCTGATTCAAATGCTAACTTCTTCCCCGACGAAAGAGCGGATTTACTGAATAATGATGTTGATCCTGATGATGATTGTGGCGCACCCGTTACTGGAAATATGGAGCCACAGTGCTTATTCAATGATACTGCAGATTTAGATGATGATTTTGATGGTATTTACGACCATTGGGATATAGATGACGATTCAGATGGTATTTGGGATTATTTTGAGATAGATAGCAACGACGATCTTGATGACGATACAGGAACCATCCCTCCTGGTAATTTCTATACTGGTTCAAATTGTGAAGATAATGATGACGATGGTACAGATACAGATCCTGACGAAGACGGGTGGTTCCAAGCCGTTCATGATAAAGGGGTTCTCGGACAAGGTCTTCTGAATCCTAAATATTATGATGTAGACAACGATAATGATGGAGTCCCGGATGGCGAAGACCCTGATGATGATAATAATGGAGTTTTAGATTCCGACCAAGAATTGCTTTGCTTTGTTGGTGAAGAGCAAATGACATGGGATCACGATAATGATGGTATTGTAAATTGGAAAGATGATGATTGGGACGGAGATGGTCGAACCAATTTGATAGAGCTTAATACTGCAACCCCGTTTATTTCGGCATGGGATCACGATAACGATGGTCTGAGAGATGATATTGATTTAGATGATGACTCCGATGGAATGAAAGATGAAGATGAAATAATGCTCTGGCCATCTAGATATGGTAGCGAATCTACTAATCCTTGGGACCATGATGACTTTGGAGGTGGTGAAGGAATTGCAAATCCATCAGATCCAAGCACAGGTCCAGATGCAATAGATGAGGACGACGATAATGATAGCCGAATTGATTCTGACTGGGATCAGTTAGAAGAAGATAATGGTAGCTCATCAGATTGGGATAGTGATAATGATGGTATTTTAGACGAAGATGATAAGATTCCAACCAGAATCACTCTTACATCACCGGATGTACTTTGGTTAGATAACCTATATGCTGCTAAATTTAATGGTACTGTTAGCTGGTTGGACCTTGATCAAGGAGTCTTCGCTCCTGCAGAAAATTTACCGGTCCAAGTTCATATTGCTTGGACTAGGAATGGGACCTCTGCAGTTGAAACCGTGGACGTATTGACAGATGCCGATGGAAAGTTCGTCGTAGGACAATTCCTATTCCCAGAAGATCTTCCAGTAGGTTCTAACACCACCTATCATGTTTATGCCGAAGTAACTGAAATGTTTTTGCACGATGGTTCTTCTACACAACCAGTTCCTACAGAAGTACGAGCAAATACAACAATTGATTATGTTGCATGGACTTATTTCAGAAGCGACGAGCAACCTTTATTCGTTGATTATAAAGTACATTATGCAGCAGATTGGGATAGAGGAATATTCGACAATAAGTTGTCACATGCACCTATCTCGTTTACTGTACACGGTGGTCCATTTGGTAATTTGACACATCCAACTGTATTCGATGGATACGGCTACGGTTACAGAGCAGATTCTGGAGGCTGGGTATCATTATCATTTGTTCAGACAAGTGGTAGTCAAGGTGTTTGGAAGCAAGTACAATGGAATTCTACTATAGATAACGGAGATGGAAAGGTACCAGGTGCGTATGAAGAAATTGTTTGGGATAATACATCGAAATCTCACAGTGTTGTTGGATTGTATGAATATACAAATACAAGCTTACCGATTGGTGATTACATGTTTATTGGCGAATCTCGACCAGATTTGGGTGGAGAAATGCCCTGGCCATATTTAGAGGGTGATAAGACAGATTCGTTCGCAATACGTTCGATGCACAGAATGTATGTCGAAGCAGATATAATTACTCCTTCAATTCGACCAGTTTACTTCTATGACTCCACTCAATTTACCGGCGCTTCGTTTGGTGCTTGGAGGGCTTTATTCCATGCACCATCTTTAGCAAATGCAGGTCTTGAATACAGTCAGGTAAGTCTTGGAAAACAATATCCTATGCTTTGGGATGGTACACCACAAGGACTTACAGGTGAGGCAGCAAATCTTCGTTCCTTCATATCCTCAAATGGAACACACTGGTTCATTGCAATGCAAAATGGTGGAGACTTCAACGTCCCTCCATGTGGACCAATCAATCCATTAGATCCTGCAAGTGAGATAAGATGTGAAATAGTGCCTGAGATGTTTACTGGTGAGACATTCAGAGTTCTGGGTAGTGTATGGAACCGAACAATGACTGCTTGGCCACATGATGCTATGGCATTACAAGTAGATCTTGATAATAATGGAGTATTTGCAGGGTCTCAAGAGACAGGATTTGCTAGAGTCCCTGATATGATTAATGGAGAAGCGGTGTTTGATTATAACTGGACTTGGTACTCACAGTATCCTGCAGGAGTGTATGGTATTCGTGCTGACTTCACAAACTCAAATTATTACTTTACAGGTAATCAATCAGCAGTTCTCGCCCCTACAGGTGCTTATGTGAATGTCTCAGTTATTGGTACAACCGACTTCCAATTAAACAACATACCGAGACTTTATCGCGGACAAAATACGACTATTGAAGCGAGAGTAATAGATAATGCATACCAACCGGTTAGAGATGCTCCAGTGAATTATACTTGGTCTGCTGATGGTACAAGCGATGTAGCAGTAACTGACTTAAATGGAGTATTCAAAATCAATCTAACCATAGATGAAATGCATGAACTGGGTAACTTCTCGTTGAGTTTTACTTATCCTGGAGACACATATCGCCAAGGTAGCTCCTCTGGGATAGATCTATGGGTTGTTTCAAGAACTTACATAGATCTTCAAAGTACTACTGAAAATAGATTGTCTAGCGGGGACATTTGGGAATTTACTGCACAGGTGACTGACGATAATAGAACCGCTGCAATCAAAGATAAAGGTGAACTTTTGGATGGTTGTGATGAAAATGGTGGAGAAATATTAGTTATTCTTGAAGGAGTTGATTTTGAACAAACAGTTCATCGACAGATAATCGAGACCCTATGTCCTAACGCTGGAACAATTAATCATGCAATGTTGTTAGATCCGCAATTATTGAGAGACGATCCTCAATCATTCCTTCCTGATGGTTTTGGACCAGTCAATGTAATAATTAGATTTTCAGAGAATCTACCTCATGAAGGCTGTGAACCAATAGATCAAGAAATGCTATCCATATCCGGTGCATGGGATCCTTGCGCTCAAGTTCTGAACAGTGATCACTATCGTAAGGTATTCCAATATAATGGACAAGGATTTAGCTTGATTGGGGGCACACAACTTTCTGTAGATAATCAGATTGTTTACACTTCAGAGATAGACCAATTGACAGGACAACCGATTGATAAGCCAATGACAGTAACAGGTCAACTAGTTGACGAGTTAGATACAAATCTTTCAAATCGGCCAATTCAAGTTCAATATGAAATGGTAGGAACAGAATTGGGTGTTAAGGCTTGTAACGGAGGAGTAACTGATTCCAATGGATTCTTTTCGATAATATGCCCGCTTAATGATATTCAAGCTGGCCAAGCCAAGGTGACTGTGAATTATTATTCATATGAGACAGGAGACCAATACAGATACAAAAACTCCAGTATTACTAAATTCTTCCCGGTCTTCTCCAATTCAACAATGACAGTACAAGAAATTGGGCCATTCCGAACAGATATCGATACATTCAGATTTGAGAATGGTTCAGTATTCCCTGTGTTATACTTGAAAGAATCATTCCACATAGATGCCATGTTAACTCAGGTTAATGGTAATCCAGTTGGAGGTAAATGCCTCAATATCTATTTAGATCCTGAGACGAATACTAGACCTTTTGCAACAGCTATAACTCAAGATGGAACTGGAGAAATTGAATGGTATTCTGGAGACCCAGAAGATAATCCTAGCAGAAAGGGTGTTGAACCAAGTGGACAAAAATTAGAAGGATTTAGAACAATTAGAATCGCATACGAACCAACAAAGGAATTACCAGGTGGTTGTAAAGCAGAAACTACCCCTGTTGTCAACGGTTCATATGAAGACATAGAAGTCCTTGTCAGAAGCAAAGTCGATATTCTATTGAAAGATCATTGGGCAAAAGCAGAAGGCTATCAAGTAGGCGAAGTAGTTACTGGTAAAGTATCAATTTTAAGAGACAGATTAGATGTTTCTGTAGAAGGTGAAACAGTAATTTTCACATTCCAGTATTGGAATGGAACAGGTTATGTGACTAACAATGTCGAGTATTCTGTTACAAATGAAAAGGGTGAAGCGAATTTCAGCTTTATTTACAGTGGCAAAGAAGTACCAGGCGAAACTAAAGGTAACGAACTCGCAATAAGCGGGCAGTGGAGAGTCTTGGTTCACTTCCAAGAGTCATCATTTTTCCAAGAAGAATTCTTGAATAGTACTCCAACAATTAGACTTGGAGATATAGAAGCTTCTTCAGATACGAACTTTTTGACTTTTAGAGTTATTACGGTACTCGCAATAGTCCTTTCATTTGTTTTATTAATTGGTGCAATAATGTACCGAAATTATAACGAAAGAAGAAGAATTGAAATTATTCGCGGTATTTTAACCGACTCATTAATGTCGCTAAAGGCTTCTAATGATTATATTGCAACAATATTTGATTGTTACAAGCAATTAGTTCGATTCTTCAGAAGCAAGGGTGCTATGAAGAAGGTTTACGAGACTACTAGAGAGTTCGAAGATGCAGTACTTACAATGCTCGGAGGCATCACTCCTCCAGAGGATTTAGATACTTTATTCTCGATATTTGAAGAAGCCAGATATTCCGATCACGAGATAGGTGCTGATCAAAGAGATCGAGCAATTGATGCTTTACAATCAATCATCAACCATCTGAGCAATTCACTTGGAGAAAGTATGTTGAATCGAACATCATCGACTGAATCAGGATTGTACGGCTCAGTTGTGAAAGCAGGTTCATTCATTGATTCAGAAGGTCAGACAAGAATTGCAGGCATTGATGATGATGATGAAAGAGACGGTTTCTCATTATAATTGTCCAATCATTAGTTTGAATTAACTGCATTTGCTTAAACACCCACATTGGCCGCAGTGCAACGAATTACCCACTTGACGAGTAGTAGCATTCATAACAGGTCGTCAGGTGGCCGCGATACCTAAGAAACGTCGAGGGAGTTATATGAGTAAGAACAATAGAAAGACCAACGCGGCCCTAATCGCCCTAATCAGCGATTTAAAGGCCCAGAGCAGGTCAACCGGTTCTGCACTATGGCGAGACGTTGCATTGCGTCTGGAAACCAGTCGCAGTAATTGGGCTGAACCGAACCTAAGCCGTCTTTCGCGATACGCAGCAAATGACGGAATGGTCCTAATTCCTGGCAAATTGCTAGGGAGTGGAGAGGTAGCTGGTAAGCCTAACGTCGCAGCATATAGTGTCAGTTCTGGAGCCCGCTCTAAAATTGAAGATGCAGGCGGACGTGTAATTACGATTCGTGAACTAATGAATGAAAACCCAGAAGGATCGGGGGTGAGAATCCTTGGATGAATCAGGAACTATAGTGTACGATGCTACAGATAAGGTACTTGGAAGACTGGCTAGTGTAGTCGCAAAACAATTACTATCTGCTAGAAAGGCAGGCAATCCAGTTAGAATAATCGTGCTTAATGCTGAAAATGCAATAGTCTCAGGTCCTAGAACCCGTGTTCTAGCAGATTATGATTTCAAGTATAAATTAAATCATCCTCGTAAAGGGCCATTTTTCCCGCGAATGCCTGATCAAATTATGAAGCGAACGGTTAGAGGTATGTTGCCCTATCAAAAGAATAGTAGCGGTCGTAATGCAGTTAGAGATCTAAGAGTAATGATTGGTTGTCCAGCCAATCTATCTGGTGAAGAGTTACCATCAGGACATACCTGGGGTGACACATCTGCCCTAGACCGTCCATTACCAGTAAAATTTGTACGACTCGGTGAAATATCCTCTTCACTAGGCGTAGACGCGACACGTTGGGGAGGTCAGTGAATATGGCTAAGAAAAAAGGTAAAATTTCAGTTGAAACCAGTGGTAAAAGAAAGACTGCAATAGCACGTGCAACCGTTCGTAAAGGGCAAGGTCGTGTACGAGTTAATAGTCAACCAATCTACATAATGGAACCAACTCTTGCACGTCGTAAAGCATTGGAACCGGTCCAGATTGCTGAAGCAATGGGGCGTTTAAACGATGTTGACATCGTTGTAGATGTTCAAGGCGGAGGCCAAATGGGCCAAGTAGACGCAATTAGAACAGCAATAGCTCGCGGATTAGTAAAATGGAATGGTGGCGCAGTTGGAGAAGATGAAGAATTAAGAGAAGAATACTTGAGATTTGATCGAAGTCTTCTTGTCAACGATCCAAGACGTAAAGAACCTAAACATCAAATGGGTCGTGGTGCCCGTGCCAAATGGCAAAAATCATACAGATGAGGTGAAAAGATATGTTGATACCAGTCCGTTGTTGGAGTTGTGGCAAAGTTATTGCTCACAAATACGAAGAATACAAAGAAGCAGTAGTAAATGGAGAAGATACCCAGATAGTCTTGGATAATTTAGGTATTGAGAGATACTGTTGCCGTAGAATGTTTGTCGCTCATATTGATTTAATCGATGAGATTGCACCGTTCAGTATAGCCCGTGAAAACTGAGTTCACACTTCGGTTAGGGCTTTGAACCCAAAGAATCCCCCTTGGATAATAGGGCCTGTAGGTTAGCTTGGTCTATACTTCGCGGCTGGGGGTCGCGCGACCCAGGTTCAAATCCTGGCTGGCCCACCATTATTGCTTAGCTTATGCAAGACATTTCTAATGTCTCAATACGCAGATTCAAGTCGCACCCCCTTTCTCAAGAGACATGGTTGATGAGCGCCCATCAGGTGATGATAAGCGGGCGCTTGTATCTTGGCTTGTTAAACAAATTTCTTATCACTCAGATTTATATTATAATCAAGCAGCACCTGAAATTTCAGATGCTGATTTTGACTCTCTTTGGTCCGAATTAAAAAGATTAGACCCTCATAATCCCCAACTTGAAAAGGTCGGTTCAGATGCCATTCCCGGTAGTGAGAAAGTAACTCATTTGTTTCCAATGCGTAGTTTAGATAAAGCGACTACAATTAAGGAAATAAGCCATTTTGTATCGGAAACAACAGTAAATGGTAGGCAGTTTATTTGTCAGCCTAAACTTGATGGTTCAGCTCTTTCCATAGAGTACAGAAGAGGTAGGCTGGTCAGAGCAGCAACGAGAGGTAATGGGACGAGAGGAGAAGATGTTACTGCTAATGCTAGAAGAATTTCTAATGTACCTGAATCTATTAGTTGGGAGGGAGATTGCCATATTAGGGGTGAAGTAATTATGCCATTATCTACATTCAATGAAAAGTATTCATCGGTTGCCCCAAATCCACGTAATCTTGCTGCTGGATGCCTTAGACAAAAAACAAAGAATTCTGGTAAAGCAAAACCTGAAGATTTAATCTTCCTAGCCTATGATGTTAAATTTCCAGATCCAGATTCTAGCCATCCAGATAGCCCCTCTCCTCCAGTATTTATTTTTGACTCAGATTCAAATGATTGGCTTTCAACTATCGGAATACAGATTGCTGGAAATACAGTAGTTAAAGGCGAAGATTCTACTAAGATTACAGAGAAACTTTCCTCTATTACCGAATATTGGACTGAAAAAAGAGGAAGTATTGAATGGGAAATAGATGGAGTGGTAATTAAACTAGATTTAATTTCAAAGAGAAATAATCTTGGAATGACTGCCCATCATCCTCGTTGGGCTCTAGCATGGAAGTTCCCTCCCGAAGAAGCTAACACTGTTCTCATGGATGTTGACTGGCAAGTAGGCCGAACAGGAACAATCACTCCAGTTGCTAGAGTTGCTCCGGTTAACGTTTCTGGAGTTACAGTTGAGAACGTTACTTTACACAATCCCGGTGAAGTTGAGAGATTACAAATTTCTATCGGGGACAAAGTCAAGATAGTTAGAAGAGGGGATGTAATACCAAAGATAGTCGAGGTAATAGGTAAAGCAAATAAGATCGATATTGAAGATAGAACTCATTCAGACGGGGCCCAGTTCAATGAAGAATTACCTGATTATTCTCAAATAATAATCCCTTCTTTGTGCCCAAGATGTGATACTAATTTAATTCAGGATGGCGCGTTTATTCGTTGTACAAATATGAATTGCCCATCACGTCTTGAGAGAACTATACTTTATTGGGCAAGATCATTAGAATTGGACGGTATTGGTGAGAAACTAGCTCAACAATTGTGTTCTGAAGGATTAGTGAAATCCTTACCCGATCTTTATAATTTGAAAATTAGTGATATTTCAAATCTGGAAAGAATGGGTGTTAAGTCCGCAACCAATGTGATAAGAGAATTAGAAACCAGCAGAAAAATGTCTCTTAGTATGTTTCTCTCAGCTCTTGGAATTCCAGGAATAGGTCCCGAATTAGCAACGTCAGTAGCAAATCAAGTAACATCAATAGAGAATCTCTTATATTTAGTCAGTCAAAGAAATGAAAATATTGAAGACAAAGATTCAGCAATAACAAAACTCATTGAAATCGATGGAATTGGAATCAAGGTTGCGAATCAAATTCTAGAGGGATTGGCCGTAAGGATGGATACAGTCGAAAAACTTCAAACACATCTAGATATTTATTCAGAATCAAATACATTTTCACAAGGTTCTTTATCGGGAAATACATTTTGCATAACCGGAAGTTTAACACTTTCTCGTAAAGAAATAGCACTCCTGATAAAATCAAATGGAGGAAAGGTTGTCGGATCTGTTTCTAAAAATCTAAACTATCTTGTTGCCGGCGAATCAGCAGGTTCTAAGCTTGATAATGCCATTAGATTAGGAGTCCAAGTAATTACAGAGAGCCAGTTAAATGAGATGTTAGAGACAAATAATACAATCATTAATACTGAAGAAAATACTCAAAAATCTTTGATGGATTTTTAATTAACCATACATGTTTGAACTTTCGTTAGCCGCTTGCTCAGCACTTGGGTTTAGTTGTAAAGCCATCATTTCTCTAATTTGATCTTCGATTCTTTGGGCCTCTATTAACAATGGCTCAGAATCTAAATATATTGCAGGAAGCAATTTATCGAGACAATTTATTATTCTTGCAGCAGCCCTCGAATCTGGAATCGTCCCATTTCCGAATTCACCCGAAGCTTCTGCTAGCATTGCAACGGTATTTACGGATCTTCTTCTGCTTTCGCCCATCATTACCCCAGTCATACCTCCTATGATTCCTTGTTTCAGAAGTGGGACCTTTAATTCATTCAATATTTTATGGGAATCTTCTATTGCTCCTATCCCTAAAAGAGAACCGTCTGAATCATCTTCATCAAAAACCGTATGTTTATTTTCAACTCCCGGTGAATAAGCATCAATCATTATTGTAGCACTGGCATTGGATTGTTTAATCCAATCAATTAAGGCACCAGATAATGGTAAGCAAAGATCTGCTGGAACTTGAATTTCTGATGCTATTAGAACTACTTTATTGCATTCTTCCATATTACAGATGGGTTCACCCGCATAAAATCTCAAAGGCGGTAAAGGCATCCCTTCCTGAACTAAACAAACTGCCGGTAAAGAAGGATGACGAACCCCTCCTACTAATTTTAAATTTAATTTATCGACTAAATAATGTGCAACAATACTACTAACAAATCCTAGTGATGGAAAGCAATTGACCACTAACGCTCCTGTAATATCAATTTCAGAATCAAACTGTATCTCCGGTTGCGACGTCATTGCTAGATAGTAATAGCCGGTGGTGTTAATCCTTATGACGTCACGAGCGTAACATCAGACAGTCAGGCGGGTAGAAATAGTGGCCGAAATATCCGAACAACACCAATTATCTCCCTCTTCATGGAATCGATTTGAAGAATGTCCGAGAAAATACTGGCTTTCCCGACAAAGGTTGCCTCGCAAAGCATCCATGCCAGCTTCATTAGGTAATGTAATTCATAATTCCATGGAAGAAATCTGTAATTTAGATTTTGAACATCATGACGATTCTCAAGTCGGATGGCTATCCAAGTTAATGAGAGAAACCATAGATAAACAGTGGTCAATTGAAAAAGAAATTTTCCTTAATACGCCGCGTCGTCCAAGTTGGAAATCTCAGTCAATTGGAAAGGCAAGGGAAGGTTTAGTGGGGGCGCTCAATCTTCTTTTTAGTAAAACAAAATATGCTGGAAAGAAGTTTTCTGAAATATCTATTAAAGATTGGAAAGAGATAACATCAATTATCCTATCTAATGAAGAATCATTGATATCTAATGATGGAAAATTGATTGGTAGACTAGATTTGTTAATTGACGATTTAGATGAAGATGGAATATCTCAAGGTTGGATAGTTGCAGATTTAAAAACTGGCAAACCTCCTAACTCAATTCTCAATGAGAAAGTAACTAGACAATTATTATTTTATAGAGATTTGTTGAAAGAAACCAAACCAGATCACCCTCATGTATCTGCTGAAGGTTGGTATTCATCTAATCAGAAAATATATTCTACAGACGGAGATTTTGTTTTGGATGATGCAATACTTGCTTGGAATGATATGAAATTAACTACAACTCCTCCTAAATCAACACCCAGTGAAGATGCTTGTGGTTTTTGTGAGTTTAAGGCATGGTGTCCCGATTGGTGGATATCTAGAGATATGGGTATTCTTTCCGATAAGAATACATTCCGTGATGAGGTAGTCAAAATAGTCAAGTTTGATGAATTTTCAGGCGCTGCAAGATTTGAACGACAGTCACCAGTAGGTTCAGAAGGAGAACTAGTAAGTTCAGAGATAAATTTTGGAGCGTTAATTAAAGGTCGAGCATTGGAGCAGTTGAAGAATCTAATTTCTTCTGATTATGAAGGCCCAGTATTTCTTGGTAGCGTTAGATCTCAAGGAAAAATCATCCATTTAGGTGACTGGAGTGAGGTCCTACCATGGTCTCCTTTATTGAAATCAATAAGATAATTTTAGATTTGAAAAGTATTCTTATACTTCTCGCAAACAATCTTTTCGATAGGACTCGAAGGCGAAAATAACCAATTCAAATATCTGGGATCATCTCTATTTATTTCATTCAAACTTCTTCCTTTGTATTTACCAAAAGCAACTATGATTTCAGAATTATTTTTTCTTAATAATCCTCTTGAATGAGGAATGGGCTCTAAATCTTCAAGACCTGGTCCCAGTGAATTTTCTCTTCCTATGCCAGCTAAAGAATCTTGTAAATCGTCTATTGTCCCTCTAAAGAATCTAGGGTATTCTTTCATTATTTTCCATAATAATATCAGAGTAGCGCCCGCATCCGCATCTGCCCTATGGGCATTATCAAGCTCGATACCATATTTATTACATAAAATTCCTAATTTATGCCTTCCAGGAATTTTTAATTTTCTAGCAATCACCAGTGTATCAATAATCGCTCTTGGTCTAGGAGCTTCAACCCCTGCTCTGACGCACTCCATTTCAAGAATCTTCCAATCAAATTTAATAATATTATGTCCAACAATTATTGAATCATTAATTATCTTTGAAATTACACCAACGTGTTCAGAGAAAGTACCAGCATCTCTGACATCTTGATCAGTTATACCATGGACATTAGATGCTTCAAGAGGTATCCTTTTCGCAGGATAGACTAGTGATTGTACATTAATGGAACTTCCATCAATATCACTACCAATCAGTGCATATTCGACAATTCTTTCTTTTCTAACATCGAAACCTGTAGTTTCTAAATCAAATCCTACAACTCGGAAGCCATCAAAAATCTCCCCAGCCATGATTAATCGAAACACATCTCCCCCATGAACTAATCCGTCCGTATCTTTCAAATCATATATTTTTGATATTTCTTTAGTGTATTTTTCCAACATCGCTATGAACATCATATCATGCACAGATGCCTAATGTCGTCTACTAAGATTGGAACTTTCTCGGTATCTTGTATGATTTTATTGGTATCGCTGGCTGGCTGTACAGGCCTTTCTTCAACAACACCAAATGCTGAAATTTCTTCGGACGTAAATGAAATTAATGTTGGTGAAGTTATAAATTTTGATGGACGCAGCTCAACCTCTCCATCACCTTCAATAATTGTAGATTATAACTGGAATTTTGGTGACGGCGAGACACGGTTAACTAAATCCGGAATTATAAGTCACTATTTTCAAAATCCTGGGAACCATGAAGTTGAACTGACAGTCACCAATGATTTGGGAGAATCAGATTCAATTTCTATGACTATTTTCGTTAATTCTCCGCCATCGATTATTATTGAAAAACCCGGATTTGTTAAGACAGGCGAGATAGCATTTTTCGATGCTTCCAACTCTTTTGATCCAGAAGGTGGTGATTTAGATTTTATTTGGGATTTCGATAAGACATTCGATAGTGATGGTGACGGAGACCCTGCCGGCGATGCGGATGCAACAACTTCTTTAGCCGAAATAGAATTTTTAGAAGCAGGTAACCAAACAGGAATACTAACCGTAGTAGATGATAAAGGTGGTATATCGTCCGAAGAATGGACTATAATGGTAATTTCTAGAACATATTATGTTTATTGGGAAGAAGACAAAATCACCTACTCTTGGTCAGATTATCTAGAACAAGGAGAATCTATTTCTTTAACTCATGAACCCGGTTTCAATGCTCGTATTATCGAGTTTAATGCCTCATTAATATTGGATAGAGAGTTAATACCTTTATTATGGCCCGAAGATAATTTTTCTTTACATATTGATTTACCAATGACTGGCTGGGAAACCTCATCTTCAACAACTCACGAGAATATTACGGAAAACGCGTCGACATACATTTCGTACGATGAGTTGAATGATATTCCTGAATCAGATTACAACATTCAAGGAGATTCTGCCGAAAATATTGTTTATTCTTTACTTAATGAACCAGGCCAGAGATGGGGAATAGGTGAGTGGATATGGACAATTACGGCCGATCAATGTGATCCTGATTTGCCAGTAGATGGTATTGACCCAGATACAGGTAATGATTGGAGCTTAGAAGTAGAATTTATTATTTTGATACCACGTGTAGCAGAAATTGCAGTTTAAAATCCTCATCAATAGTGGGAAGACCTTTCAAGTAATTCTACATGGCAGGGGTATGGTCAAAGAGATGGAGATAACTAAAATCTCGATCCGAGATAGACTTATTGCTGATCTCAAAGTCGTTATGAGTAACCCTCGAGATTACGATTTTTCTCCACGTGCACATATTGATTCGAATATACTTAGTATCCAGAATGAAGGAGACGAATCTTCCAGTACCTCATTTGAACTAGATTCTGAAATGATGGAAACAATAGAAAGAGACCGCATGCTTGAGTTAAGAGTCAAGTTCAATGTAGACGGTATGCATGGTGTTCTTTTGCACAAACATCCTAATCCTAGAGATGGGCCAAAATCTAAGAAATTAGCACAACCTAGTTGGAAAACAATCCTTCCTTTGGACATGTAAATTTCTCTGGGTTTTAACCGTCGGAATTAAAGATGAACCTTCTCTCGAAGTTCTATTGGACCCATAGTGTAGCCTGGATATCACTGGGGCTTGCGGAGCCTTAAACCCGTGTTCAAATCGCGGTGGGTCCGCCATTT
>MDSY01017949.1_pt1 | contig 58036 bp, 31 predicted proteins | sample 811131 | NCBI WGS metagenome assembly MDSY01 (sample SAMN05326643, study PRJNA326480) | marine metagenome | isolation source: seawater | place: Atlantic Ocean: South West | collected 2010 | reverse complement strand
GGGGCGGGGGCGATGGGGTACCCACAGTTGACCTCTCAAGGGTTGAGAAGCCCTTCCTTGCGGTCCAGGTCACCCGAACGGGGAACGAGGTCGGGCTCGCTGGCGCGGTACAGCGGGTCTCAGGATATGGACAGTCGGTCCCCGAGTTCTCGAGAACTTTTTTCGCGCGAATCCGATCGCGAGTCGTTTCAGTCCACACGGTCGTTAGGCCCTCGCGGCTCCCCGTCTTCGTCGTTGAGGTCGACACGAGATACCCTTTCCGGGTCACGGACAAGAAGCAGGTCGGGGTTCTAGGAGAGGTAGTAAGGTTAGGTATAGAGATTTAGAGTCATTGAATAAGTTTGGTGACAGTTTGCGAAGAAGTAGACTACAAAAATAGAGACAGCTATACCCCACTACTACAGCAGATCACTTTCCACGTCTAGTCCCGGCGCCACAGGCGCCGTAACCCTTCCCCCCTCCGCAACGACCGACCAGTTCGGGGAGTGTTGCTTTTTGATCCACCCGAAGTCGTCCACGTTTTGCCACGCGTTTGTCTCTTCGTGAAGACCGGCGGTTTTTAGATGATCAATTTGCCCGTCGTACGCAAACGTAAACGGCGCGAAGTGCACGTCACTCGAATGCTCAATAATCGGCCTCGATAACGTCCTGATATAGAACCCTGTGTCGTACGCATCGTGAACCCTGACCTGCCTTGCGGAAATCTCCACATGGCACTTTTGTAGCTTTTGAAAAAACGCCGACCCAGAAACGGGGCCGCCGAATATTTTGCACCGCTCCAAATCGTGACACCGCATTGCGCGGACGGATCCCAAAATGAATATCGTACAGTCAGTCAAGCGCTCAAGGACTAGGTCTGGAAGGGTATGCGTGTTATTGGCACCTTCACATTCCATGTCATTCCTGAATACGAACGTCTTGCCCACCGCGTCCGTATACCCTGAGGCGTCCGCCGCGGATTGAAGCGCGGCGACTTTCGCGAGAAGGTCAGCGGGGACGGTAGATGTATTGTCATCGTTGTTTCCTGAACTTGTCGCATCCCCAGACACACTGTTAGTATCTCCAGCAGCACCCTTCACGTCACCATCTCCCTCCTGCTTTGTTTTCCTTTTGCTTTTGAAGGAAAACTTTTTCCGCGGCGCAAGGAGCGCTAAAACCTCGGCGACGTCGCTTTTTAACTTCTCGACTGCCGCAGTACACGCGCGCGCGTCGTACGGAGGCAGAAAATACGAAGCCTCCGCGACAGTTTTCTCTACCGTTAAAATCTCCAATCGCATGCGTTCCAGTGCGGCTTTTTGGTTATCGGATGAGTTGGAAAGATTACTGTTTTCAGAACCTTCCGCGTGCTTCTCCCGCTCGTCTTTCAATTGGCTCTCCAAACGCAACCGACCTTGTTCGAAGTTTGCTAAAAATGACCGGACGTTTTCCCGCGGGTCCTGATGTGCCGTCGCCTCGGCTCTTCGCGCGTCAGCCTCAGCGCGCCGGCCGGACTCGATGGCGTCTAGTTTGTCCTGTGGTGGGGGTGGTGAGAGGTATGGGTGGTGTCAGTGAGTGGACACACGGTCGAGATGAGAACCGATGAGAAACTATGAGAGGTGCATTTCGGTCAGCGAGACGTTGAGATCGATGGGCGCGTGTGGTGACTTTTCGAGGGGACGTGGGGACATCCGCCACAAAACGCACCATCATATGCGCGCGCTTCGCCTCCACCTCCGCGCCATCGGCGCCAGCCTCGACGACCACCTCCTCGTGGCCCATCGTCGAGCTGCGCGAGTCGTTGTGCGACGTTTCTTTTAGGAGAGCTGGAGTTGACTGGACTGCAAAATGGCAAAATCAGATTTCTGGGAGCGAACGACGTCACCTCAAAGCTATGACACCTTTGCTCTTCGTGTTGTACGACCGCACATCGTGACGCACGCGTGACGAGGCGTGTGTTTGTGGATGAGATCAAGAAAATGCGGCTGCCCGTGAGTGATGGGACGAAAGTGATGCTCGCACGACAAGGAGAAACGCATCTGCGTGGTGTGCAACCCTTGCCCCCACGGGAAGCTGAAAAGCCGTTGCGTGGTGTGCAGCCCCTGCCCTCACTGCAAGCGGAAAGACGGCTGCACGGCGTGCAAGGGCTGCCCCCACGGCAGGCGGAAAGACGCCTGCGCAGAGTGCACCCCTTGCCCTCACGGCAAGCGGAAAAGCCACTGCGCGTCGTGCACCCCCTGAACTCACGGCAAGCTGAAACAGGACTGCGTGGTGTGCAAGCCCTGCCCCCACGGCAAGGTGAAACTCCACTGCTCGGCGTGCAAGTCATGCCCTCACGGCAGGTTGAAACACACGTACTTGAAGTGCAACCCCTACCCTCACGGCAAGCCGAAATACCAGTGCACGGTGTGCAACCCTTGCCCTCACGGTAAGCGGAAAGACAGCTGCACGGTATGCACCAACTGTCCTCACGGCAAGCCGAAGTACAGATGTGCGGCGTGCAAAGCGGCACGCGCGGATCCGCCCAGTTCGAAGCGGATCAAGCGCGAGCCGGATATCAAGCTCGAGCCCGAGATCAAACAAGATCCATAAATAAAGCAAGAGCCCGAGCCGTTCACCATCCGCGGCTACTTCGGAATAGGGGATTAGAAAGAGTTGCTGTTTAGGTAGTCTCTCAAGAAACGCATAATGCCTAATAATAACAAAGACCACTAATCAATCATTCGTGTGCTGCCTGCACTTCCCCGCCCCTGTACCGTAGTGCGCCCTGGTGTCCGCCCCCCGGCGCACGACTACCCTACAAGTATGACAGTAGTGCTGCCCACAAGACCAGCATCCTATGTGGTTGTTCCCGCCTAGTTTGAAGTTGGGCTGGCGACACGCCGGGCACCGCGTTTCGTGAACTGCTAACCCCGCGACGTGAGCGTCCCGTTCTCTGGCCTCCGCAATAACGAGCCCCACGTTCATCTCCCGCTCCCACGCCGCGATTGCTTCCACGTCGAATAGCGAGCATTTGCCCGCTTCTTGAAAGTGCTCGTACCCCAGCACGGCCTCGCCGCACTTGTAGCAGAAATGCTTCTCGCAGTTCCCGCAAAGCATCTTGTTGCACCCTTCACTTTTCACCACCCCTGTTCCGCACGTGGGACACCGCTTGCCTTCGCGTTCCACGTACCGCAGCGCCATGGCGTCGGATACCTGTTCCATGTGTTTTCGACGCGCTTCGTCGCTCTGCGCGGTACCACGGGTCCCGCCTCGCGCCCTGGCTTCAAGAACCTCCACCCTAGCGGCGGGGGAGAGACACACCGTACCGGGGTGGTAACCTTCCCGGCACAGCGTACAAAACGCGTATTGGCACTGTACGCACTGCCCTACGTGGTCGTCTTCATCTTCCAACACGTGCGCTTCGCACCTTGGGCAGTAGGTTGAATCCACCATAGCATTTAAGCCTCGTTCTAAAATTAGTTTCTCCCACTTCTGGAACAAAATTAATCCCGAAGATGAGTCGCCAAAACACAAAACGTCCTTAAGCGCGTGCGGCGAAAACCCCTCGCCGCACTTCGGCTCTGGACATTTCAACAACCCGACAGCGCCTTCGGAGACGTGTATTTTCGCCATCGTGGATAGGCACTCTACGCAGAACGCGTGCGTGCACATTTGATGGGACGTAGATGTAGAAGTCGAAGCGTCTGTATCACTTTGCGTTTCCTGACTCCGCGAAGGGACCTCGAAACTGCACATACGCCCGTCGCACCTGCGCATATTCGTGCCTAAAACGTCATCCGCGAAGCACACGCCGCACACGTGTTGCGCGGCGGCGTACCTCGCCGTGCGCACCACTAAATCGTTGCGAAGCACTACAACCAACGCATCACCCGGTGACCGTGAGTTCGGGACGCCGCGAGTGACTGATAATTTATTACCAGTTGCGTTTCTGGAGAGCGCAAAACCACCGCGCCACCCGTCCTGTTCCCTCAACCGCACGTGTCGCTCCCCATCAACCTCCGCTGTGAACAGCTCATTCGGCGCAATATCGCGTAAGTACTCTACCCATGAGAACACCACTGCGTCGCCAGGGCATTTTATCCATATTTCGGCCAGCGCGGACGCGGCGGCGTCCAGCGTCGCCCTCGGAACCCACGAAGCGCTCAGCGCAAACACGGGCGGCGCGCTACTCGGGTACGTCTTCGGGAAGATAACGCTGAGGCGGATGGGAGGCAAACTGACCACAGTGCCGACAGGGAGTAACTCACCTTGTTCACCTAAGTCAGTTCCTTGTTCTAGAACTACTCGCGTCGGCGTGCCTATGTTTTCTGAGTAATTACCAAGTGAGTCGTTGTCCAAATTGATGTCGAGGTCGAACCTCAACAAACCTCCTTCGCGAGTGTTTTCATCCTCGTCATCGTCCTCAATACCTTCTAGTACTCCCTCTAGTGCCCTCGCCGCTCGTTTTGCGTCCGCAGCCGCGGGTCCGGAAAGATCGTCTCCGAATATGGACGCGAGCGCGGTGAGTTCGTCGAGCTGCGCCGCGCGATCCTCTTCGTCATTTTTTTCTTCATCGTCAATGCATTTATCGTCAACGTCATCTCCTTTGGCCAACTGCGACACGAGTGCCAGTTCCAACTCAAGCTCCCACGGCGTGTCCATGTTACTTGCTTTTGTTCTCAGCCGTTACCTTCCGTGGCTTCGCCCGCAGCATCACCCCGCCGAGCAGAGCGAGGACCAGTGCGACTAAACACGCGCCTGCGTACGCAGGTATCAGAATGGCGTACACGCGATCTGGGAACCAACTCAGGACGACGTGGCCTGGCTCGATGAACGGCGTGACCAAAACCCAGACGGTGTAGTACGTGAAAAGCGCGGTGGCGCAGACGAAGATGGCCAAACCCGCGGAGCGATCGTCCATTAGGACCAAGCCGGGGCGACGAGCGCGAAGACGAGTGTGTGAAAGAGTGGAGTGCTTTGGCAAAATTATATTTTCTCGGTCCGTTCGAAAAGAAAACGTCACCTCAAAGCTCAAAGCTACGACACCGACCACGACGTTTCCGGTGGGCGCAGAAGCGCGTGCGCGGGGGAAGTCGAGGCGCGCGAACAATGGGAGTGAAGCGATGCTCGCATGGAAGGCAGAAAAGCAAGTGCAAGGAGTGTAACCCGTGTCCGCACGGCAAGGTTAAGGAACAGTGCGTTAAGTGCAACCCTTGCCCTCACGGCCAGCTGAAAAAGAACTGCGCGAAGTGCACTCCTTGCTCTCACGGCAAGCAGAAAGACAGCTGCGTGGCGTGCAAGCCCTGCCCTCACGGCAGACTGAAAGGCAGCTGTACGGTGTGCACCGGTTGCCCTCACGGCAAGCATGAACAGCACTGCGCGGAGTGCACCCCCTGCCCGCACGGCAAGCTGAAACACAGCTGCGTGGCGTGTTACTCCTGCCCTCACGGCAAGCGGAAAGACCGCTGCGCGGAGTGCAAAGCGGCACGTGAGGATCCGCCGAGCTCGGAGCGGGTCAATCGCGAGAAGGAGAGTTCACCGGAAATCAAGCTCGAGCCCGAGATCAAGCAAGAACCAGAAACAAAACAAGAGCCTGAGCCGTTCACCATCCATGGCTACTTCGGCATCGGCGAGTAGAACCACACGCTGCATAGTTTGACTAATAATAAATCCTACAAGATTCGTACTATACCCCAGTGTCTTCACGTTTCCAGGAACTCCAGCCCCTCCGAGACCGGCGCGAGGCCGTGTTTCTCTAAGTACTCGTTGCTCCAGAACTTGGATAAGTGCCTTCCCCCTCCGTCGCACGCGATCGTCACGACTCTGTGTCCCGGTCCCAAACTCAGTGCCAGTTTCGTCGCCCCCACGATGTTCACACAGGAAGAGCTCCCGAGAAACAAACCATGCGTTCGCGCTAAATATCTTGACATCTCAACCGCCTCCCGGTCGCTAGCTCGAAACGCACCGGAGATGTAAGATTTATCTATGTGCGCTACTTGAGGTTTTAATTTATTTCCAACTTTTTCGTCGAAAAGCTTTTCATCTCCGAGCGCGACTGAAAAGTTCCGCGTCAGCCGATTGATCCCAACCCCTTCCGTAATTGTGTCGAACGGATTCCTGAGGCGTTTTCCCTCCGCTTCGTGGTGTGTGTACAGCACGCCTCGCGTAACTTTGTTGTATAGACTACTGCCTTGCGGGTCCACGAGGAAACACTTTATTCGGGAATCCATTTTTTTAAGAAATAAAGCCACGCCGGCCAGCGTGCCGCCAGTGCCGCATGCGCAAATGAAAGCGTCGACGTAACGAGGGTGTTTACCCATAGAAGAGGAAGAGGTTGCATTTGGATTTGACCGCGTATTAGCAGTCTTCTTCCGCATATCCATCCCCTCCACAGTACTCCCCCCTACCACCCCCAACCCTTTGACTTGTTCCCATATTTCAGGCCCCGTGCCTTCGAAGTGCGCCCTGGCGTTCGCGAGGTTTTCAAACTGGTCAGCAAACACACCGCCTCCGTCGCCGTTTGTTTCCACCGCTTCCTTTGCTCGTCGTCTGGCTACGTTCACGAAGTGGTCACTGTGCGTGATGCTGACCGGCCGCACGGGCTCTACCGTCGCGCCAAACGCACGCATGAGTTGCGTCTTCTCCGCGGCGGCGTCGTCTGGTAGCGATAGTTTACTTGTAACGCCGATCGCGTTCGCAACCATCGCGATTGACACGCCGGTGCTCCCTGCGGTCCCCTCCGTGACTATACCCCCTGGTTTCAACTCACCACTCTCAAGCGCTTCGGTGATGATTTTCAAAGCCACCCTGTCTTTTACGGATCCACCGGGGTTGGCGAACTCGCACTTGATTAGAATGTCGCATCGCGTGTGTTCTGATAAAGAAGCGATGCGAATCATCGGGGTGTTGCCGATGGTGTCCAAAACGGAAAGGGAAACGGGGGGAGGGCGGGTTTTATTGGATTTGACAGACCTCGAAGTGTCACTCCAGTACCACTGCGCCGCGATAAAAGCGCCTCCCGCGAGAGCGCCGAGAAGCGCAGAGCCTGTGGGTCAGATGGGGGGCGTGGTGAGAATGCGAATTTACGGAAGATTAAGATTTCGTTCGTCGGCGGCGGGCGGCGGTACAGAGGGGCACTCTCGATGGGAATTAGGCATTTTCAATCTTCACATGTACGTACCCGCGATCACGACCGATGTCGCTCGAGAGGGGCTCTCCATGACGCCTTAGGGCAGTCGGATCCTGCTGCCCTAAGGAGTGAAGGAGGGTGGGTAGGTCGGCACTTGAAGGAATTCGCGAAAATATGACCACCTTGTTGATTTTCAATCTCATACATTTTCACGATCGTCCTCTCCTGCGCGTCACACTCGCGCGCACACCACCGCTTCCCCGGCCAGAGTGCGCTTCATCCAGCGTAGACCTCGTACAGGTCTCCGTGTGCACGCGTCGGTCCAACAGCGTTCGTCTCGACAGACACCTTTTTGACTTGTTCGACTTCTCGGAAAGTGTTTCTGAAATTTCGAGATGGCGTACGCGTCCCCTCAAGTCTCCTTGGAGTGGGAGCACTTCCTGGCGACTGACGTTGACAGGAACGGCGAGGTTTCTGCCAGCGAAATGCAGCAAATGCTCGCCGCGGCTGGGTTGGTGTTCTCGTTACAAACCGTGATGAAGCTCATCACGCTACACAGCCCACGTGAACGGGGAAGCCTAGATTTCCAAGAGTTCCAAAACGTCCAGAGCTTTCTGCGAAACATCCAAGCCAGTTTTCAATACTTCGACGCGACGAGGACAGGTAGACTGAATAAATCAGAAGTCCTCCGAGCGTTGCACCACGCCGGGTTCGGCCACGTGGATGAAGGTGCTGTGAAATCCGCGTGCCAGGCTTTCGACCCTGACCGAACAAACGCGCTTTCCCTGGATCAATACATCGCGATGACGCTGTTTCTTCTGTCAGCAAAAAGAGCGTTCGACGCCTTCGACGCCACGCAGCCCGGCAGTGGAAGAATCACCCTGGACTTCAACCAGTTCGTGTACGCGGCGAGCAAAACAAGATAGTTCTATTACTTGTAGTATGTATGCGTGTGGATGGCAATATTATTGAGACCCATAATACTCATATAGCATTACTAAATGGAACTCACAAAAATTAACGCGCGCTAGTGTCCAGTGTTCTCATCCTCGATTCATTTGCTATTCCTCCTTCCCGCTGACCTCGACGTGCGGCGGGTTCCCTCCCCTGATCAGGTTCACGACGTAGAACAGCACCATGCACGCCGCGCCAATGGCGATGACCCCGGAGGGGACCATAGAAGCGCCGGCTAAATACTTCTTTCCCATCATCGCGCCTAATGATGCCGTGATTCCCATGCTCACCAAAGTTTCAATCCCGCTCCCCTTGCCCGCTTTCCATTTCTTCAACGAGAGCGCGCCTAAAATCATAAGCAATGTCCCAAACCCTCCTCCGATCAACAGCGACTTGGTGCTCCCCGCGATGACGAACCCGGCCAAACCACAAAGCGCCACGAACAACCCCCAGGGAAGGGTGAAGCAAAAGTCGTGTTGCGGGATGAACATTAGATTTTTTCCGTCTTCAATCTTGATTCTTCTCGGGTCTTCCAATGGGTCGTCGTCGCCGCCTGCGAGGTCAGAAGCGGCTCCCCACGCACGTACGCCAATCCGGTGAATCCCAGGTCTCACCAAAGCCGGCGCGCTACGTCGAAACCGCGTTTCCGGGTACGTAAAGTCGCCTGTACCGCGGCTCCTCAGCGGCGGCTCGGAAAATCGTGGCTTTCCCGCGTGTGTTTCAGATGGGGAAACGCGCGCGCTCGCTCTCGCCTGGGTACAGGGCACGCGCGCCCGAGCGCCAACGCTGGTTTGAGCAGACGGGCAGGGGACACGCAGTCCAGAGGTCGATGGCACTGTGCAAAACTCCATGCACACCCACGGAGCGCGTGTCCGTGCACTGTGAGCGCCTGCTGTCGAGCGGAAAGCGTTTATGTTTCTGTTTTCTGGACGCAAAAATGACAAATTCCACACACCTTCATTGGACGATGCGATTGAGATTTTGCAGTGGCCAATCAGTCTGCAAGTGAATTTCGCGGGAGCGATTTTCAGAATCAAAGAGCGGCAGTGAAGCGTCGGTTTTCTGCAGTTCCGAAATTTTTGTGCAGTCATCTTTTTTACTTGTATGACTCAACTCGCGGGGCTATTTACCTTTGGAAAAATCAAACAATCGTGAGCTTCGCCTTGGCTTCCTCCTCCGCCACCATAGCGTTCCTCTGGTCCTCCTCCTGTAACGAGTTGAAGTACTTGTCGTAGTACTCGGCGGCTTGTTCCAGCTCGTCCAGGTCGGCGTAGATGTCGGCGATGACGCCGAGCGCGTCGGTTTCCGAAGCGTGGTCCGCGTATTGCGTGCTTAAGGACAGCACAATCTGCATCGATTTGAGGGCTTCTTTGAACCGTCCTAAACGCTCCAACGCCGCGCCCATCCCTCGGTGCGCTTTCCGCTCCGCTTTCCACCCCTCGTTGAACGATGTCGGGTTGGCTTCGATATCTTTTAACGCGGTTTGGAAATCGTACAACGCTAAGTCGTTCTCGCCCTCTTTCAAATAACCCTTGCCCCGTTTCAAGCTAGAAATCACCCTCGATACCGTCTCGTCATCCGCCTCATCAGTAGAGTCAACGGACTTCTCGATGAACCTGTTGCCGGACAAGGGAGCGGTGTACGGCCCGATACCAGCTTCGCGCATTTCGCGTCTCAATTCCGCATTCACTTTCAACAATTTCTCATTCAAAAACTGAACCTGTTCGCCCTTTCGTCGTGCTTCGTTTCCGCCCACGGCGCTGCCCACGAACCCCACGGCTTGGCCTAGGACAAGCGAAGCGACTAAGTACTTGTGGTCTACTTCAAAGCCCGCGAACCTCACCGCGAAATCCTCGCGGAAAATCTCATCCGGCTCGGTGAGTTCTGTGAGTTTTTTGTGTGGAGTTAGAGTCAGTAAGAGTGGTTGAAAGGGTTTAGGGGAATCTTTGGTTTCATTCCGCTTTGCTTGATCGAGTCCAGAAGTCGTTTCATCGGGATCTCTGTTGTGCGAATGTGCAGTTGCGCGGTCTCGTAGGCTCCGCCCCGCTTTCACGCGTTCTACGTACCTTTTGGCAGGCTCTTTAGCGGTCCGTTGGTGGGGGAGAGGTCCCCGTCGAACGCGTTTGCGAGTGCGGCGTTGGGGTGGCCGACGATGAGCGCGGCACTTGCGGCGGTCGCGATCGCGGCGCGTCGCAGGAGGTCGGCGACTGACACGTTTTCATCGGTGGCACATCGATCGGTGTGCGCGGCGCACGCGACGACGCGTTGCGTTTGGCGCGCGGTGTGACCCAACACAGAGGCGCGAACGCCCACCGAGCTCAAAGTGCACGTCGACATCGTGCAGGGGCAGCGGTGACGCGACGGCTGGAGTGGTGGGCAGAGGGGTGACGGAGCTATTGAAGAGATAAGAGTCTGGAGTGCTCGACATTTGGAGATCTAGAACCTCGAACTGCTCGGTGCGCGCCAATAGTTCAAAAAGCAACGACAGAACATCCTCGGCCCGTTCAGAGGGGCCTGCACGGCGCGCCGCACTCGCATCTGGCGACGAGACCGCACCCATGTCGTCTACAGGTTTCTCCCCGGGTGTTCCGTGCGTTTCATCCGGGATGTTTTCCCCCAACCACCGCTCGCGTTTCCAGAAGTGTCCGGTGTGTGACAAGGATGTGCACAAAGTTTTGTTACAGACACACGTCGAGGTGTGCCTGGAGCGAGGTGCGGGAGCCGGGCCGTGTCCGAGCAGTGCTGGGAAGAGCAGTGAGACGAGTGATGACCACAAAAGCAACAGCAATTGGGGCCGAACGATCGAAAGTAACCACCCGGATTACGTTCGTCCCTTCCAGGCGCACGACCGTCCAACTTGGCACACCACTAACAATCAATCTGAGCATGCGGGTGCCAAAAACACAAACTCAAATGGATTCACAAACGCCGGCGCGTTCGCGAAACACCTGGGGATAGATGGGAATAAAAACGACGGTACAGGGACGATGGTTGCAGGGACGAAAGATACATGGACAACAAGGACACCCTTGGAAACCCTCAACGAGTCCACAAACGACGGACGGGGTGTGTTCGTCAAAGCGGGAAGAAATAATTCCGATGGAAAGAAAAGTGTCGGGCCGCTCAGCGGGTGGGCGAAACCAATTACTCATTTTGAATCCAGTAAACGTCACGGGAGCGACGACCTGGAACAGACACCTGCGTGCAAAAAGCCAGCGATACAAGAAGATGTCGACACATGTGGCATTAACACTGAAGAGAAATGCTCAAACGAAGACGACGCAAGTCACGAGGAGGACAAAGACGATGAGCTATGGAAAAATCAGAGGGAAGAAGATGCGCTCGCCGACGTGGGCGACGGTGGCGTTTTCAATTTCCCCGTCCGTGTCATGTCCGGCGACCACCGGGATTGCGGTATTTGTTTACAAAGGTTTTGCGACGAACAAGGGGTGAAGAGACACGTTTTGTGGCCGTGTCAACACGCCCGCCAGTGCGGCGACTGCGCGATTCGAATCTGGCAAGTCCCGAAGCAAAAACGAAGGTGTCCATGGTGCAAGTCCAAAATCGACATTCGCCCGAGGCCGTTCATGCCGTTTTTGTAACTAGAGTAGGATGAATACCCGAAAAAAATAAGCTACTTCTGTTGTTGTACCACTACGTCTCGCTCCGGTATGTCGATATTCCCCGATCTCAAAAGCTCGGCAAGGCCGCCGTCGCCATCCGCCGTCGCGACGACCTCTTCGCTCCAGAAAAAACCGCCAGAATACTTTCTCTCGGAGTTTCCAACTGACGGGCCGCACGAGCTCACACAAGTCATCACCGCGACGGCTTGCCAGTCCCACTGATCTACTTGAGAATCGATGACGTCGTTTCCAGATTGACGATTGGAATCATCCCTCCATTCCAAAGCTTGCGAAACAAAGTGCAACAACGGCGGCGCGAGTTGCATTTCCGTTTTTCGCATGCTTCCGCATTTTTCACACTTTGCGCATTCTTTTTCCGGACCGACTCCATCCACAGGCCACACCAACGCGCCGCCTCCGAAGGCGTACCGCACGCACTGCTCCGGGGCGCGTTTTAATCGCTTTGAGAATTTTAAATACCTGCCGTCCACGCCGTCCACTTTCCCAGATTCGTACGCCTCGGCGGCGTATTCGTTTTGAGAATTTCCCGAGCCGTTTGGTTTTTCAATCGCCACCGCAATCGCGGCGGCAGCGTTTTCCCCATGGTTCACCTCAAGTCCTTCCTCCTGTGCATATTTCTGTAACAGCCGCTCCGTGTCAGCGAGCTCAGAGGAAGTCAACGCGGACGCAACAGAGGCGTCCGGTTCGTAATCAGCGAGGAGGTAAAACTCGGGAAGTCGGGGGCCGAGCCACTTGGAGCGCGACGACGTTGTATTATTCGTCGTCGTCTCCATCGTTGTTTCATTTGTATCTGTCTCATCTCGTTTTTGGTCTTTGTGTTTTTGAGCAGTCCCATCGTCCGTATCCCTCGTCGCGAGCGCATCTAGCGCGTTCGCAAGGTCATCCGCTCCGCCGGAGCCATCACCGGCGTCGCCCCAATCGTCCCTGCCGCCGCCGCCCCAGTCGTCCGCAACCTCGCCCACCACGGCACCCTCGACTTCTGTCTCTGGGACTATCGAAGGTCGGTACGTCTCTCCCTCGAATGTGTCATTCGCGAGCGTCGCAGTATGCACGAGCGGGGCCTGCGCGCGCAAACACCGCCATCGCCCGGCGTTGGTGTTCGCCCCAGGACACGTGTTGGAGAAGCACGTGAACAGGTACAGCACGCGGTCCGCTACGGCTGTGCCGTTTAGGAGCTCGCCGGAAACTAAAGGGGCGTGCGCCTGCGTTACAAGTGCCATCGTGCAGCCGCACCGGGCACACACAGTCATCTCAGGTGGAGGAGATGAGCAGGCATCGGACCCGCCGACTTTTTCACATTCTGCCGCCGCCGCCTGCGGCCAATCTGGGACGCCGCCGATCTTCGTCGTGCGGTGGTCCAAACGCTCACCGCCGCCCACCATACGCCCAGCGAATCCGAGCAGAACAGGCGCCGAGGAGGAAGACGGCACCATCTGAACGGCGTGGGCACAGCCCGTGGCGCGACCTCGGTGTGATGGGGAGGAAAAGATTCGTGGCTTTTGGCTCGCGAGCGTTTCGTTTCTTCAGGTCACGAAAATCATGATTACATCCGTAGGTAGGGTGCTCGCTGCGTCGCAAGCCGTTGACCTGCGCGGCAAGCATCTTCCCGCCTTGCTATTGCTATACCATCTCACGCTGTTTTTTCCTTTTGGAAGATGCTCCACGATTTGATCTCGCGCTCCACCTGCGCTAGCCCGTCGTCAAAGACGTCTTCGAACAAATCAGCCTTCAAACTCGCTCGAGTTTTTCGGGGACCGCGACGGGGACGTTCGGGGTCGGTGACGTTGGTGACATCCGCGAGAGCGCGACTCCTAGCTGGGGCGGGATCCGCGGCAGTATCAACACCACTAGAGCCGAGGCTCTTCCTGCGACGAACCGTTTTGGGCACGCGGTCTTGGGAGCGGTCCTTCGTTGGGATGACCGTCCCGACCGCGCCTCGCGCATTTCTGCGAATTCCCCTCGGCCGACCTCCAGCGCGTCCGTCTGTTTGGAACATTACGGAGTGTACTATGCGCACTTAATGCGTCTGCGTCTTGAAGATGGTGCGGATGAAGGTCACGGCGAGGACGAACATGGCGTAAATAGAGTGTGCGTCTTGGTGTGATGACCTGTGCGGCCGTCGTGACGTCAGCACGAGAAAAACGCTTTGAGACCCCTCTCTTTTTCGTTGAAGTTCCGAGTTTTCGCAAACGCCGACATCGCCGAAGGTGTGGAGGTCTCGGGTTCATCACGCTCGTCGGCACTCCGCCTGGCGGCGTCATCGACATCATCCATCGCGTCATGGCGATCGGCGCGGCGTGCGTCTACGCGTCTCGTCGCGTCCCCGTTTCTGGAGCTGCGCCGTGGCGCGGAGTCGCGCGCCGACCGGGCAAGATGTGCCACCGCGAAACCCCTTTCGTGAAATGTCGTGGTTCCACACGCTTCGTTCGGTGGTGCTCGATCCCGACGGGTAGTGATTCCAATTCAGGCAGATCATCGTCAATACGTGCTTCTTTAGACACACCAAATGTGAGCACGGACAACTCCACTGAAAACGACCCAAGCCCTTACCCCAAAGTCCTGGTAATCGCGGGCCCCACCGCTGTGGGCAAAACGAGCTTGAGTTTACGGATGGCGCAAAGACTGAACGGCGAAGTGGTGAGCGCTGATAGCGTTCAGGTGTTCAGGGGGTTTGATATCGGCTCTTCAAAGCTCCCTGTTGAACAAAGAAAAGGAATAAAACACCACTTGCTAGACATAGCGGACCCTTCCCAAGATGTCGGCGCCGGGGAGTTTGTGGACAAAGCGTGGCGGTGCGTGAGCGACATCGCGGAACGCGGCAAGACACCAATCGTCGTCGGCGGCACCGGTATGTACCTCAGGTGGCTCATCGAAGGCAAGCCGAATGTTCCGCCTTCGGATCCGGAAACCGCGAAGAAAGCGAAGGAAATTCTACGAGCAGTGGTGGAGGAAGCGGAGGATGGTTTGAACGCGTCAGAATCAAACGCAAAACAAAATACGTATTCAAAAAAATCATCTCAATTAAAATCTCAATCTAACCCGGATTGGTCCGCCGCGATGCGGTATTTGCAAAACGCGGGCGATAAAACATGCGCCACTCGTTTGGCGCAAAACGACTGGTACCGAGCGGAACGCGCGTTAGCTGTGGTGCTGGCGACGGGTAAATCTGTAACGGAATTCGCGCCTGAGAAAATACCTCCGTTTCAATTTACGTGCGTCGTGCTGTCCTCTTCCCGGATACCCCTGTACCGCCGGGTGGACGTGCGAGTCGAAGAGATGGTCAGGGACGGTATTCTTGGGGAAGCGTGTGACATGCTACTGTCGGGGTTGACACCAGGGTCCACACCAGCCACAAGATCCATAGGGTACCGACAAGCCATGGACTTTTTGCTGGAAAGAGTCGAGGTGGCAAACAGTGAGAATGACGAAGATACTATTTTGTGCTCCCATTCGAGTTTTATTGCGTTCATCGAAACGACGCAAAAAGCAACCCGCGCGTTTGCGAAGAGGCAATTCACGTGGTTCCGGGGGGAGAAAGAGGGGCGGTACGCGTGGCTTGATGTGTCGAGCGTGTCGCAGGAGGAGCTTGGGGGGGTGGTGGAGGGGCTGTTTTTGGATGATGGAGGATTGAATGACGAAGGAAATAACAATATCAATAATCCAGCGTTTGACCAAACGCGCGGCGAAGCGGACCACGCCACGTCGCAGGAGCTGAAGCGGTACGTGCCGAAACAGGTGATTTTCGTGGATGAACACGCGTCTTTGGAAACACGGAAAGCGGTGGATGCGCTCGTGCGGAAAATTCGGGATGCCAGAGAGGAGGATAGCGCGTCAAACACAGTGTAAGAAAAATGAAGTCAACTCTCTCCAAACTCGGCTCCGGCTCGACGATCCGTTTCCGGATTTGGAGTCTCGGTTTAACCGGGTTCTCAGACGAGGCATCGCGCAGGCGCGACGATGTCCTCGGACGATGAGGACGAGCGTTTGGTGGACGATGGTCCGCTGGGCGCGGAGGACAGACGTGTCCGTTGGCTCGCGGAGAAGGTATCCGCTAGCCTCGGGTGCGACGTGGATTTGTTCGCCTCGTGCGTGGCGACGGACGAGACAACTCGAGATCGCGTAGAGGCTTTCGTGCGAGGTGCGTTGTTGCGTCGAGTCGTTTTCCAAATTCCGCCCGCCAACGGCCCTACCCAATGCGTACCCATCACCCGCCCCGCCCGCTCTCTCCACCCTTTCGCTGACCCTCCTCTTCCACCAAACCCGCAGGTACCTCGGAGAGCGAAGCGCTTTTGGTGTACGTCGACGCGAACGCGTCGGGGGACGGCGCCATGGGGGCGCGGTCTACGCCATTCGAAACGAACACACGAGAAAAAGAAAATGAAACCACGGTTATGGTTGCGGACGGTGGAGAACCCACCGCTGAGAACGACACGGCGGAGGGTAATGTTATACTAGCGGACGAGCCCGTTGATATAGAGGGCACGAAGACGGATACGCCGGCTGGTGATCCGACCGACCCTGATCCTACACCGTTCGATGGAAACGAGACCAAGCAGGAATCTGCTCTGCCCGATGGGGTTGAACACAGCGCAGAGACGTGTGCTGAGAATATCTTGAGTGTTCCAACACCAGATATGAATGCATGCGTGCCTCCTGACGCAGTTCAAAGCACCCCACTCCTGAGTTGCGCGTTCGGTTCCCTCCCCCCTGGCGCTACCAACGCCCCCGCGGCGTACTTCATCAAAGACGCGCCGAGTGATTATTTGGGGAACGTACACGACATGCACAAGAACGTGCACTTCGGCGCGCTCGCTGCGTCCGGCCCGAGTTTAGGCGCGCTGGAGCAAATCATCAACCAGGTGTTCATGCCTCTGTTCGGCGCTGGCGAGCGAACAAATCGAACCGACGCGTCGACGAAGAAAGTAGGCCGAGTGAAAAGCCATTCAGATGAAAACGCCGCGCCTCGAAACACGGCGCTTCCCGACTCCATCGCCGCCGAGCTCGCCGCGAACACCGAAGTGTTCGGCGCACACGTCAGGGCCGCGGCGAAGCGGCTAGCAGTCGACGTCGCGCTTTCCTTCCCCAAGCTGGGCGATTACGTGGATCTGGAAAACGACGCGCCGCGTAAGCTGGCGGAGGATGAAGACACGGCGCGGAAACTGGAAACGGCGATTTTGGAGTGGACCGGGGTCGTGGCGAACGCCACGCGGAGAGAGGAATCGCGGCTAGTCACAGGCACAGGTCCTCTTGATGAAATCGAGTTCTGGAGAGATAGGGACGTCACGTTAAGCAGGACGCACGAACAGCTCATCTCGCGAAGAGCGCGGGCCGCGACGGCGGTCGTAGCGATCGCCTCACCGGCGGTGATGCCTGATTTCGAAGAGTTCGCCGCGAAACTGGCGCGGATGTGCGCGGAAGCCAGGGACAACAGGAAGTTTTTATCGACATTGGAACGACACTTCCGGAACATAACGTTGTGGAACGGCGGTGGGGATCATTACGAATCCAACGGTCAGCCTTCTTTACAAACCGCGATTGACACGGTGTCTCCCATGATGAGTGCGTTGCGCATGGTGTGGATAATTTCCCGGCACTACGGGGAAGATACGCGTATGGGCGGGTTGATGGGCAGGATCGCAGATGAAATCGGCAAGGTCGCGTCCGAGGCGGCTGATGTTAAGAACCCCACTTCTGGGGTTTTCGCGGTGGACCCGAAACAAGCGTTGCGAATCGTGGTTGAAGCGAGAACTTTGCTGGATACGTGGAAACAGGAGTACATGTCCATGCGGGAAAAAATCGAAAAAAGCGGCCGCGATAAACGGTGGGAGTTTGACCGCAAGCGTTTGTTTTCACGAACCGACTACGCCGCGCAGGTGTGTAGCGACCTTGGGGACATGTTGAGAGCAGTGGATGGCTTTCATCAATTTCTCGGGTCAGAGCTGAAAACCGTGACGGGCGAACCAGAAGCCATCGACGCCGTCATCGCGCAGGTCACGGAAATTGCGCACGCCGTGCGGGGCGTCGAGTTTGACCCGTTTGATTTGAAGCGCTTCGCGGATTGGCAAATCGTGGTGAGTGATTTCGAGCTGAAACGAGCGCAAATCGAAAAGGCCGCGAAATCTTTCGTGGATGCGAGTTTCAAGAAGCTGAGGTCCGCGGAGGATGCGTTTGATTTGTTGTGTTCGTTTGAACGGGTGGAAAGCGTGGGAGGACAAGGCGTGATGGGCCGGACGATGCAAAGCAAGTTTTACGACATCTTGGAGCAGTTCACACGTGAAATCGTGGTGGCGAAGCAAACGTTCGAGGCGCAGAGACACGAACCGCCTCTTCCGAAGCACCAGCCTCCTGTTGCGGGATCCATTGCATGGAGTAGGTCTCTGTTCGCCAGGGTCAGGAAAACCATGGTCCGCCTGCAAACCGACGCGGGCGACGCGATGCGGCGCGAACCGCTAGCGGAAACCTGTGTACGGACGTACACCGAGCTGGCGAAAACCGCGATGAGCTTCGAGAAGGATGTGTACACCGGATGGTTCCAAAACGCGGACCAAATTGCGCTGAAGCACTTGAAGTCAGGCGTGATGAGGGTGCTGGAAGAGGGTACTTCTGATGGCGAGTCAAATGCCACTGCGCAAACCTCTCAACAACCCACCGTGACTGTCAACTTCCACCCCGAGCTTGTCGCACTTCTGCGCGAGTCGCGTTACCTCGACCGCATGGGATTCACGGTTCCTGAAACCGCGCTTAAAGTCACGCTACGGGAGGAGGCGTTCGTGGAGAACAGAGAGGCGCTTTCGGATATGCTGAAGCGGTATCAGGGGATAGTCAACGAGCTGACCGATATCGAGAAAGGTTTGTTGTCGCTGAAAGTGAATGAACTGAAAAGAACGCTACAGCCCGGGTTCACCACGTTGAACTGGATGAGTTTAGGAATCAGCGAGTTTGTGTTGTCCTGCGACGCCCGCATAAACGAGTTCCATGCACTGGTTAACTTAGTTCGGAAAAATTCGCAGTTGATTGATGGAATCGTGAATGACGTTGGGGCAGCAATAGCCACCAACGAGCCCCCCGACGGCGAGCACACACCGGATTTCACCGAGTGCGTAGAGTTTCTGGAAAAAAGCAGACTAGGCGTGCTCGAAAAGTTATCCCGCAAGTACCAATCCATCGGCCCTCTGCTCGGCAAAATCGAAGAAGCCGTTGCGGGGACGAACACTGGAAGGAGTGCGCAATTGCATCAATACTACCAGTACTGGGAAACAAGGGTGTTCCAGGCCCTGAAGCAGTTAGTGCTGCATACGTTGTTCTCGCTGATCGAGTTGACGCAGAAGAGGGACGTGCAGACGTGGCACACCAAGAGCTCCTTCGGTCCGAAGACGGAAACATCGCCGACGAATCCCCCGCCGTCGCCGCTGTTCAACGTCCGGATACTTCTGAACCAGCCTGATATCGTCATTACACCGTCTGTCCGGGATATGACCAAACACCTGTGTCAGCTCTCGCAAAACACGGTAGAAAGCGCGGGGCACTTCACGCGGTGGGGCGACGGTTCGTGCATCGAAGCACCTGTTCAACTATTAGGCGACGACGAACCCTTCAAGTTTACGTTCGTCACCGAGATTTCCAAGTGTCCCGAAATCGTGGAGGCGGCGAGAAAGCTTGACGGCATTTGTGTTGAAGTCGCGGACGGGGTGAAACAGACCGTCAACTTGTGGGAGCGCCACGGGGATATCTGGCGTCAGGATAAAGAGAGCGTGATTTCCGAGTTTTGCAGTACAAGTCAGCAAGGCAAGCCTACGGTGGAGCAGTGGGAAAAGCTGTTAGCTAAATACGCGAAACGCGCCACCGACGTTATGGACGAGGCAAGTACCCCTTCCGATATAAAGTTCGCCAGAGTCCTCTTCACAAGCTTGGGCAAAACGCTCCAAGAGGAGTGCCAACACTGGGTCACCTCTATTGCCAAGGAGATGGACCGGGGCGATTCGGAAACGACACGTCAAATAAAACAGGACCTCCACGACAAAGACGAGGGATTGAAAATCGCGTGCAACACGCTTGAGGATCTGAAAGCGGTTCTGGCGATCATCGCGTCCGTCCGAGAAGGCCACGCTTCCATGGAACTTTCGTACCTCGATATCGAGGAGCGGTACCGGACTCGAGAACTTTTTGAGTTTCAAATGAACGAAAACGAAGTCAAGGACGCATTCGGGTTGAGAACTCAATGGAGTGATTTGAAAATATTGGTCGAGGAGGTTGACGACGGGTTGGGCGAAACGCGGGAGCACTTCACCGAGGTTACTAAAACGCAAGTCCTGGCGTTTCAAGACGAGTGTGATGAGATGCTTGAAAGACTGAAATCAAGCGGGCCTGGCGTACCGACGGTCGTGCTACACGAAGGCTTGATCCTGCTTGAAAAGTTCAAAGCCGAGCTCGAACAAAAACGAACGCGGCGCGCCGACCTTTTGGAATCCGAACGGCTGTTCGACCTTCCACGAACGTCGTACCCCGACTTGTTAGTCACGGAAAGCGAGATGGACTCGTTAATAGCGATATACAGCGTGTTTTCCGCGCACAACGAAGCCGTGCATCAATTGTCCCCGACGTTGTGGCACGACCTTGATTTGAAAAAGCTGCATTTAATCGCGAAGGATTTCGAGCAGAGAATCGAAGACATGCGACTCACCCCGAATGCGAAAAAGCCGGTGTTTGAGCTGCTGGAACAACACGTCACGGCGTTTGCGGATTCCTTGCCTCTGTTTGAGGCGCTGAAATCCGACGCGTTGCGCCCGAGGCACTGGGAGCGACTGATGCACATCACCGGGCAGAGCGACTCGTCCGTGGACCCTGCTACGTTGACGTTAGGCTCGCTACTCGCGTTCGAGTGTCACAGGTTTTACGACGCAGTGTTGGAGATGTGCGTCGCCGCGGAGAAGGAGCTGAAAATCGAAGGCGACATCGCGAAGTTCGGGCAAGTCTGGCGGGAACAGAAGTTTACGTTGGCGAAGTACATAAAAGGTGATATTGATCGCGGTTATATATTACGAAGCACTGAGGAGACTACTGTTATTTTGGAGGATATGAACCTTACGTTGCAATCCATGATGGCGTCTCGATTTGTGAAACCGTTCGAGGATGAAGTCGAGGAGCGGGAGGGAAAGTTGAATCTCATCGGCGAAGTGTTAGAAGTTTGGATGGCGGTGCAGCGCAAGTGGATGTACTTGGAGTCCATATTTATCGGCTCCGACGACATCAGAGACCAGCTCCCTGAAGAAGCCAGGCGGTTCGACAAGATCGACAAAAGCTGGTTCGAAATCATGACTGACACTTCGAAGAACGTGAACATTTTAGAATGCTGCAGCGTGAAGTTCCGGCTACAGAATTTACAAGAAATCGCGGAAAACCTCGAACGGTGCCAGAAATCGCTGTCTGAGTATTTAGACTCGAAGCGAAACGCGTTTCCCCGGTTTTTTTTCATTTCGGATGACGAGCTTTTGAGCGTGTTAGGCACAAGCGACCCTACTTCAGTGCAGGAACATATGCTTAAATTGTACGACAACTGCGCGTCGTTGACCTTTGGCCGGGGTAATAAAACTGTGTTGGGCATGACCAGTGCTGAAGGGGAGAGCTTCGAGTTCAAAGACCCGTGCGTCGCGGAAGGCGCGGTGGAGGTGTGGATGCTCGGCGTTGAGGGTGAGATGCGGCGCACGTTGTTAGCCATCGCCAAGGAGGGTGTGTTTTACTACGCCAAGATGGCGCGAAGCCAGTGGATTTTGCAACAACTAGGGATGATGGCGCTGGTCGGGAGCCAAATCTGGTGGACTTGGGAAGTGACTGATGTGTTCGAGCGCGTGCGCGCTGGGAACAAACTCGCGATGAAGCAGTTCGGGGGGAAGCTCACGGAGCAGCTAATGGAGCTCACAATCATGGTACGAGGTGACCTGAACTCCCTGAACCGCAAAAAAATGAACCAGCTCATCATCATCGACGTGCACGCGCGCGATATCATCGACACGTTCGTGCGGGACTCGGTGCTGGACGCCAGGGAGTTTGCCTGGGAAAGCCAACTTCGCTTCAACTGGAGTAAAAAGGACGATGACATAAAAATTAACCAGTGCACCGGGACGTTCGACTTCGGGTACGAGTACATGGGCTTGAACGGCCGGCTGGTGATCACCGCTTTAACCGACAGGTGCTACATGACCATCACCACCGCCTTGACGTACACGTTGGGCGCAGCGCCTGCCGGCCCGGCAGGAACAGGCAAGACCGAAACCACCAAGGATTTAGCGAAATCAATGGCGTTGCTCTGCGTGGTGTTCAACTGCGGCGAGGGCCTGGATTACAAAGCCATGGGAAGTATTTTCAGCGGACTGGTGCAGTGCGGTGCGTGGGGATGTTTCGACGAGTTCAACCGGATCACAGTAGAGGTGCTATCCGTGGTGTCCTCGCAAGTCAAGTGTATCCAAGAAGCGTTGCGCAACCGCTTGGAAGATTTTCTCTTCGAAGGCAAGGAGATTAAAATTTTACCAACCACCGGGATTTTCATCACCATGAACCCCGGATACGCCGGACGCGCTGAGCTGCCTGATAACTTGAAAGCCCTGTTCCGCCCCGTCACGATGATCGTCCCTGACCTGCAGCAGATTTGCGAAATCATGTTGTTCTCGGAGGGGTTCAACACCGCAAAGCCGCTCGCCAAGAAGATGACCGTGCTTTACAAGCTCGCGAAGGAACAGCTCTCGAAGCAGTACCACTACGACTTTGGTTTAAGGGCGCTGAAGTCTGTTTTAGTCATGGCCGGTGCCTTGAAACGAGGCTCCCCCGATCTAAGCGAACAGATTGTCCTCATGCGCGCCTTGCGAGACATGAACCTCCCGAAGTTCGTGTTTGACGACGTACCGCTGTTTTTAGGTTTGATTTCCGATTTGTTTCCCGGGTTGGATTGCCCGAGAGTTCGGTACCCGCGCATGAACGACATCGTGGAGAACGACCTTTTAGAACACGGGTACAAAGTCATGACTGAACCCAGTCAGCAGGTTGACAAGGTGATTCAACTGTACGAAACCATGTTAACGAGGCACACCACCATGGTGGTCGGGAACACCGGGGGGGGCAAGTCAGTGATCATCAACACGTTGGCCCGATCACAAACAAAACTAGGCACGACCACGAAACTCCACATCGTAAACCCCAAGGCGCAGACTGTTTCCGAACTGTACGGAGAGCTGGACCCGGAGACGCGGGACTGGACGGATGGCCTATTATCGAACATTTTCCGAGAACTCACAAGGCCGCTGCCTATTGACAAAGTAACTCAAGAACAAACCCAGGAAGCGCGGTACATCGTGTTTGATGGCGACGTCGACGCGGTTTGGGTGGAGAATATGAATTCGGTTATGGATGACAATAAATTGCTCACGCTGCCTAACGGGGAGCGGATTCGACTTGTGGACCACGTTAAATTGCTGTTCGAAGTTGCGGATCTTCAGTTCGCGAGTCCTGCCACTGTCAGTCGCTGCGGCATGGTGTACGTCGACCCCAAGAACCTGAACTACGAGCCGTACTACTGGACCTGGTGCAACAAGCGCCAGAACCAAACTCAAGCGGATATTTTACGCAAACTCATCACGAAATACGTGGATAAGTGCATTGATTTCTGCATCGAGGGCATTGAAGGCGAGTTTATCGGCAAAGCCCCGAACCAGACGATTCCGCAGACAAACTTGAACCTAGTGACGCAGCTGTGTAACATGCTGGAGTGCCTTTTGGTGGAGACGAAGGTGGACCCAGAGAAGGACGCAGGAGGTGAGGAAGAATCCCCCGACGAAGACAACTTGACCGTTTTGGACCCCACCGTGCTGGAGGCGACGTTCATTTTCTGCCTCGTGTGGAGTCTAGGTGCGTCCGTGATTCAAAAGCACGGATTCAACGACCGGGATCGGCTGGACACGTTCATAAAGAAGATCGCGGGCATGTCCTGCAAGGAGGGCGAGGGGCTGGCGCCAACGAACCTCCCGAAAGCGTCGCTGTACGAGTACCGGTTCGACGTCGAAAAGAAAAAGTGGTTCACGTGGCGGTCGAGTGTAACACCCCTCGAAATCGACCCTGGTTCGAAATTCGCGACGATTCTCGTCCCGACAGTGGACACGGTGCGAAGCACGTGGCTGCTTGACTGCTTCGTCGCCGCGGGCAAGCCCGTTTTGTTCGTCGGCGACAGCGGCACGGCGAAAACGGTGACGATTGCGAAGTACCTATCGCAGCTCGACATCACGAAGCACGTGCTACTGGGGATGAACTTTTCGTCACGCACCACGTCGATGGACGTGCAAAGAGGAGTAGAAGATGTCGTGGAGAAACGGACGAAAGACACCTTCGGCCCTGCTGCTGGTAAAAGGCTAGTGCTGTTTTTCGACGACCTGAACATGCCCAAGGTCGACCTGTACGGCACCCAGCAACCCATCGCGTTGTTAAAAACGCTCATCGAACGCGAAGGTTTGTACAACAGAGGCAAGGAACTGAACTGGAAGAAAATGCGCGACTTCAACTACGTCGCGGCGATGGGCCCGCCTGGAGGGGCGCGTAACCCAGTCGATCCGCGGTTCATTTCCTTGTTCAACACGTTCGAAATCCAGTTCCCTGATGTGGACAACCTGCGGACGATTTACTCGAGTATTCTTCAGAGCCACGTCTCGACGTTGAAACCCACGATTCAAAGTGCGGCGGATGAGCTCACGGATGTTACGTTGGCGCTTTACGATTTCATTTTAGAGAAGCTGCCGCCAACCCCATCGAGGTTCCACTACATCTTCAACCTCCGGGATTTAAGCAGAATATACGAAGGCTTGTTGTGCTCCACAAAAGACGCGTTCACCACCGGCGCGACTTTCATCCGACTGTGGAGAAACGAAGCGCTGCGGATTCTTCACGACCGGCTCATATCAAAAAAAGACAAAGAGATCGTGATCGGCAAGATTGAGGAGCTGGTCAGGGAAAAATACGAACTCGACGCGAAGGAAGTTCTTCAAGACCCTATTCTGTTCGGTGACTATAAACACGCGTCTCAAGAAGTTGGCCTCACGGAGGAAGGATCCGAAAAAGAAAAAGTTGACCGCCCGTACGTCGACTTGGTTTCGTACGTCGACGTCAAGCCTCTTTTCGAGGAGATTCTGGGGTTGTACAACGCCGAAAACAAAGCCATGAACCTGGTGTTTTTCGAAGACGCGCTTGAGCACCTTACAAGGATCCACAGGATTCTCCGTTTGGACCAAGGCAACGCGCTTCTAGTGGGCGTCGGCGGGTCAGGCAAGCAATCGCTGTCGAAACTCGCCGCCTTCACCAGCGGGTGCGGCGTGTTCGAAATCACGTTAACCAGGGGGTACGACGAACAAGCTTTCCGGGAGGATCTCAAAACGTTATACACACGAATCGGAGTTAAGAACGAGAAGGTCATGTTCCTGTTCACGGACACGCACGTCGCGGACGAGGGCTTCCTGGAGCTGGTGAACAACATGCTCACGAGCGGGATGGTCCCCGCGCTTTACGCGGACGACGAGAAAGAAGTCGTGATCAACGGCGTGCGCGATGAAGTCAGGCTCGCCGGGTTCGGGGAAACCAAAGAAGCGTGCTGGCGGTACTACGTGGACCGGTGTCGGAACAACCTGCACGTCGTGCTCGCGATGTCGCCGGTAGGGGATGTTTTGAGAACCAGGTGCAGGAACTTCCCGGGGTTGGTCAACAACACCGTGATCGACTGGTTCACGCCGTGGCCGGAAGACGCGCTGAGGAGCGTGAGTCAGGTTTTCCTTTCCGAGCTCGATTTACCCAACCAGTGTCGAGATACGATCACCGAGCACATGGTGTTAGCGCACCAAAGCGTCCGGGAGTACTCGCAGAAGTTCTACGACGAGCTGCGACGACACAACTACGTCACCCCTAAGAACTACCTTGATTTCATTTCAAACTACAAAAAGTCCTTGGTTGAGCAACGCGGGAAGAATAGCGACTTTTCCGCGCGACTTGACGGCGGCTTACAGAAACTCATACAAGCTGCGGCTGACGTCAGCACGATGCAGACTGATCTCAGCAAAGCCAAGGTCGAAGTTGCTGCGAAGGCGGTGGAGGTTAACGAGCTTTTGGATGTTATTACCACGAACACGGCGGAGGTTGAAACGAAACAAACCGCGGCGGCGGCGAAGGAGGAGCAGCTGAAAGTTGACTCCGCGCGCATCGCGATTGAAAAACAGGAAGCCGAGGATGACCTGGCGAAAGCCATTCCAGCATTAGAAGCAGCTGCGGAAGCCCTGAAGAACCTGAAGAAGGAAGACATCACGGAGATCAAGGCGTTTGCCAAGCCGCCAGCCGCGGTGCAGAAAGTGTGCGAGTGCGTTCAGATCTTGAAGAAGGAAAAGGAAATCGGGTGGGTTGGCGCTAAATTAATGCTCGGCGCGGGTGACTTTTTGAAATCCCTCCAGGTGTATGACAAGGACGCGATCACGGATAAGATGATCCGGGACCTCGGCAAGTACACCAAGGAAACGAACTTCGAGCCCGGGGCCGTGACCATCGTGAGCAAAGCGGGGGGGGGTTTGTTAACTTGGGTGTTCGCTATGATCAACTACAACGCCGTGGCGCGCACGGTGAACCCGAAGAGAGCGGCGGTTGCATCTGCTGAAAAGACTTTAAGGTTATCCGAGAAAGAACTCACGAAGACCAAGAAGGCCGTTGCTGAGTTGAACAAGCAGCTCGCTGAGCTCTCGTCGAAGTTCGAAGCCTCTACTGCGGAGCAGAAGCGGCTGAAGGATGAAGCCGAGCTGATGGAGCGCCGCTTGGCCGCCGCTGAGAAGTTGATTTCGGGGTTAGCCTCGGAACGCACGCGGTGGACCTTGGATCTCGCTGCTTTGGCGGTGAAGCGGGAAAAGTTGCTTGGGGATTGTTTGCTTACGAGTTCCTTTTTGTCTTATGCCGGCGCGTTTACGTTCGACTTCAGACGACGTCTCACGTACGAGCTCTGGGTCGAGGATATCAAACAACGTGGGATGCCGATGACGATTCCGTTTCGGTTGGAAGATTTGTTAACGTCGGAAGTGGAAACCGGCCAGTGGAGTTCAGACGGTTTGCCGTCTGATGAATTGAGCGTGCAGAACGGCATTCTCACCACACGTGCTTCGCGCTTCGCCCTGTGCATTGATCCGCAAATGCAAGCCGTGAACTGGATCAAGCGCCGCGAAGGGAAAAACCTTGACGGCAAGGTCAAGACGTTCAACGACGCTGATTTTTTGAAACAGCTGGAATTAGCGGTGCAATACGGGTTGCCTTTCCTGTTTGAGAATTTAGACGAGTATATCGACCCTGTTATCGACCCTGTGTTGGAGAAGAACATCGTGATGAACGAAAACACGGGTGCGAAGACAATCATGCTGGGCGACAAGGAAGTGGATTGGGACGACAACTTCGTGATGTACCTGTGTACTAAGCTGCCTAACCCGCACTACGGACCCGAAGTTTCGGGTAAAACAATGATCATCAACTACTCAGTGACGCAGCAAGGTTTGCAGGAACAGCTTTTGAATGTTACCGTAAAGCACGAGCGGCCTGATTTAGAGGAGGAACGTGAACGCCTGGTTCACGAGATGAGTGAATCCAAAACGTTGCTGAAGCAGCTGGAAGATACGTTGTTGAGGGAGCTCGCCACCGCGCAAGGGAACATCCTGGACAACGCCGCTTTGATTGAAACTCTGGAAAACACGAAAAAGAAAGCTGTGGAGATTGCCGAGAATTTAGACGCTGCGCAGGTCACGGCGAAGGAACTGGAAACCACGCGGGTGAAGTACGCACCGGTGGCGAAGCGAGGGAGCATTCTGTTCTTCGTCATGTCCGGCTTGAGCGTGATTAACACGATGTACGAAAACTCCCTGAACATGTACCTCACCGTGTTTGACCTAACGCTTCAGACGAGTAAAAAGGACTCCGTTTTGGAACAGCGGTTACGCAACATCGTAGAGGCGTTGACGTACGACGTGTACAACTTCACGTGTCTTGGGCTGTTCGAGAAACACAAGCTCATGTTGTCCTTCCAAATGACAATCAAAATCGAGGATGGCGAGGGGTTGCTGAACCGGGAACACCTGGACTTTTTCCTCAAGGGGAACCTCAGTTTGGAAAAGTCAACGCGCAAAAAGCCGCACGAGTGGTGGCCAGACCAAGGGTGGGAAGACATCATGAGACTCATCACACTAGGGGAAGGTGAGGTGAAAGGTGGCGAAGGGGACGAAGTGATAGCAATGGACAACACTGAAGTCACTACAGAAGTGGACGCCGTCGCCGCTCTCGCTCTCGTCGCAGGCGCAATCGACTCTGTTCTTGCCGCGAATGGCGAAACTCCGGAAGCGCCGTCGTCCCCGGAACAACCAACTGAGACGGACACCAACACGGACTATGCGGCGGATGACGACCAAATGTCACCGTCTCCTTCTAAATCGGCGGAGCGCTCGCAGTCACCCTCCGGGTCAGCGAAAAGCGAGCCTTCGACCGGTGAAGGAGACGGCGATACGAAAGGTTACACACCTTCCCACTCTTCCTCTAAATTTGCACAAATCGCGGACCACATCGAGACGCACGAAAAGGAATGGCGGGACTGGTACGACCTTGAGGCTCCTGAGCAAACCCCTTTCCCGGGTGGGTATTCTGATATGCTGGACACGTTCGAACAAATGTTGCTTTTGCGGTGTGTCCGAGTCGACCGCGTAACCGTCGCCATCACCCGGTACGTCATCAACCGCATGTCCGAGCGGTACGTGCAGCCTCCAATTTTGGATTACGAAAATATTTTTCAAATGAGCAACGCGTTGACGCCGGTGGTGTTCGTGTTGTCGCCTGGGGCGGACCCCGCGTTCGACGTCTTCCGATTAGGCGAGCGCATGGGGTACAAACCAGGGGCGAAGCTCAAGTTCATGGCACTTGGGCAGGGCATGGGGCCCAAGGCGGCTGAGATGCTGGAGATGGGAAGCACCAGAGGGCTGTGGGTGATGTTACAGAATTGCCACTTGCTGCCTTCGTGGTTGAAGACGCTTGAGAAGATTTTGGAAAAGATCACCAAACCCAGTAACGACTTTCGGTTGTGGCTCACTACAGACCCTACGGATAAGTTCCCCCTAGGTATTCTGCAACGCTCGCTGAAGGTGGTCACCGAACCCCCGAACGGCTTGAAATTAAACATGCGTGCGACGTACGCGAAGATCACGGAACGCACGTTGAGCGATTGCCCGCACCCCGGCTATCGCCCTCTAACCTACGTCCTCGCGTTTTTCCACGCCGTGGCGCAGGAACGCCGCAAGTATGGTAAAATGGGCTGGAACGTTTCGTACGACTTCAACGAAACCGACTTTAGGATTTCGCACATGTTGATCAACACGTACCTCACGAAAGCGCACAACAATGGCGACGATACGTTGCCGTGGGGAACGCTGCGGTACCTCATCGGCGAGGCGATGTACGGCGGCCGCGTTAGCGATTCCTTCGACCGCCGCGTGTTAAACACGTACCTCAACGAGTACCTAGGGGCCTTCCTTTTCGATACGTTCCAGCCGTTCCACTTTTACGTCAACGAGAAAATAGGCGTGGATTACGTCGTGCCGGCGGAGGGGCACAGGGACGTGTACGCGAACACGATTGACAAACTTCCGTTGGTGCAAACACCGGAGGCGTTCGGGCTGCACGGCAACGCGGATATCGCGTACTACACTTCAGCTACGAAAGAACTTTGGCTGAACTTGGTGAACCTTCAACCGCGAGTTGTTTCAGGAGGGGAAGGTGTCAGCCGAGAGGACTTCATTGCCTCCGTCGCGACGGATATCCTGCAAAGAATCCCGCAAGTGTTTGACATGCCTGTTATCAAAAAGCAAATCGGCGTCCCATCGCCGACGCAAGTCGTGCTGTTACAAGAGCTGGCGCGGTTCAACTTGTTAGTGGACAAGATGAGGTCGACTTTGAAGAGTTTGCAGAAAGCGCTCGCGGGTGAGATCGGCATGTCCGGCGATTTAGACGCCCTAGCCACCTCCTTGTTCAACGGACAGCTCCCAGCCGCGTGGGCGAAGATGACCGCGGCGACGGAGAAGAAGTTAGGAAGCTGGATTTCGTGGTTTGAACGCAGGTTCAATCAATACGACTTGTGGGTTCAGGAAGGGGAACCGGTAGTGATGTGGCTTTCAGGGCTGCACATCCCTGAAACGTACACCGCGGCTTTGGTGCAAACCGCGTGCCGTGACAAAGGGTGGCCGCTTGATAAGTCGACGCTGTACACGCAAGTCACGAAACACGTGGATGGAAGTTCCATCGACAAGAAACTAGAACACGGCGCGTACATCGAGGGCTTGTACCTGGAAGGCGCGGCGTGGGATTTGGAACGTAGCTGTTTGATTCGGCAGACTCCCAAGGTTTTGGTGGTGGAGCTGCCCATTCTGCAAGTCATCCCGATCGAAGCGTCGAAGCTGAAACTTCAGAACACGTTCAAGACGCCGGTGTACGTGACGCAAAGTCGCAGGAATGCAATGGGCGTTGGCCTGGTGTTCGAAGCCGACCTTGCAACAGAAGAGCACGGCTCGCACTGGACCCTGCAAGGCGTCGCGCTGACGCTGAACATAGACCAATAAGGTCCGTTCTCCGGAGCGGTTGAAGTGCGATCTTTCGGACCTGTCTGAAGATTCGCCCCGACTCACCAAGAACACCAATAAGGTAGATAATGTATTATATAATGATAATTGATATTGTGATCATACAATTAGTATCAAAACTTCTCTAGCTAGACTAATCCCCTAGAAGCATCGCCATGGCTCGTTCAACGGCGGACTTTGGGTTGGGTTTTGCGTCGGGTTTCGCTTTTTTCTTCTTCTCTAAAAGTTTGGGCGTCTCCTCATCCGGCGTTTCCACGGACACTTTTTGCCGCCGACGTTTTTTCCCGCCGCCGGCTGGCTTGACACTGACATCACCACTGTCTTTGCTTTTCGACGGCGCCAAACCTGACGCGAGCGACGCAAAGTCGAACGATGGCGCGGCGTCGGAACTTTTCGTCTCGACGTTTTTTGCCTCGTCATTTTTCGGTTTCACAGCCATCCCAAGACCTGACGTGAACGTTGCTCTGGAATACGAAGGCCTATTTGATTGTTGCCTTTTCGTAGCAGCAGCTTCTGGACTGCTTTTGTCATTGCCGCCGCGGTCCTCAAACGTTTCGACGCCTCGAACGCGGCGAGGCACGGCGGCGCCGAGATCCTCTCCGCCGTTCCCTCCGAAACTCTTGGTCGTCGTCTCCACTCGTTTCGCGCCGTCGGTATCATTTCTTTCACGTGCCTCAATCATATCACTCGACGCAACCGGTCGCAACACCCTCCAGCTCCAATCATCGTCCCCAATGGCGATTGTGTCGTCGGCAGACCCAGGAATTTCCCTAACGCGCGGCTGTACCGCTTTCGCCGCCGGCGCCGCCTTCACCGCGTGCCACTCGCACACCAGCGCTTCGGGTTGCGCGTCTTTGCTCTCCGGTTCCAAACCCGGCGGCGGCATTACTCCTCCCCTCAACAACGGAGCCAGGGCGTTATACACCGCGACCGAATCTGTGATGAGCTGGTGCGTTGCGGCACGTAGCCTCGCAATAGCGGCGAGCGCGACGAGCGCGAACGGCATGAAAAACGTGTGCGCGAGTTGCCCGACGAGCGCTTCAGCGGCGGCGAGCATGGCGTCATCGGCCTCCGCGGCAACCCTCGCGACCGCGCGAAGGCGAAGTGACAAGTCGTCCCACAACGCTTGGGGAGGGAGTTTCCACAACGCGTGCGCTCCAGCCGCCACCGCGGGGCTCGACAGCGCGGCTTCCCGAGCTTCCGCTGACACCCCGGCGTGAAGGCAATCTCTCAGAGCGGCTGCGGCACTTCCGACATCCAGCTCGCTGAGCGCTCTGAGGCTTCGCGTCACCCCTCGCATGCGCTGGAAGTGTATCGTTCTGCGGTGCTGGCTTGAGTTTTTGTACATCATGGACATCCACAGCCGCGTCTCGCGTTTCAGTTCAACCGCGGCGAGGGCGGTGACCACGGACGTGGATGACGAACCTGGCACATCTTCCTCGCCGCCGCTCGCAGTCGGGCCGACCGAATCCTCCAGTGACGAGGAACTAACCTCGTCCCCTAACGCGGAAAGCGCGCGACGCATGTTCCGCAACACCACATCGTCGGGCAAAGACCTCGCGGACACCAGCGAGCGAAGCTCGGGGACGAGAGCCTTCATGGCCTCGCGCCCCCACACTCTGTCGGCCAGGCCAAGGTCCTGCCGTCACCGAATTGAATTGTTTTTTTTTGGTTCGCTTGCTTTTCTCTTTCGTGTTTTTCCCGGCCGCGGCCTCGGAAGCATCAACATTGTCCGACGCGCTTGAGACGGTGCGCGTGATGTCGGCCTCCCCCGCCCCCACCGTGGATTTCGTGTCCGTGGATTCCCTACGACCAGGTCTCACAGCTTTGAACCTCACGGTCAAGATCCTGGAGGCGAAGGAGGTGCTGAACAAGAAACACCCGGATGGATCGAGCACCACGATCGTGGAGTGCGTGGTGGGTGACACGACCGGGACTGTGATTTTCTCGGCGCGGAACAAACATGCGGAGGTGTGTTCCCCCGGTAAGGTGGTTACCATACAAAACGGGAAAATCGACATGTTCAAGGGTACCATGCGTCTCGCCGCGGAGAAGGGGGGGAGCGTGAAAGTCGCGGAGGACGCGGAGGACATTGACGTGAAGACGAGTTATGATTTGAGCTCGGTGGAGTACGACCTTGTCGTGGATTTGTAATAATTGTACTAAAGCGGTTCGAAGCGAGTGTACTTTCGTGGTCTACTTTCTCTCAGTTATAGAGTAGATTGCACGTCAAAATGCACTACCCGACTACCTGGTGAATTTCGAGCCCCGCGCGGTGGTTCGCGAGGCGTACGCGGCGGGACACGAAACGCCCTCCAGCGGCCGCGCGACGGCGTAAAACTGCTGCGCGTCAGCAATCCCGTTATCGCTGACTGTTTCTATTCCCGGTGTGAAGAACGACATAACCCCCGGCCCTTGGGCACCACCCAGCGATTTCACAGGAGGAGGTTGCCCCCTTTTCCACGTTTGGTGGTTCGCATCGCCCGTGGTCGTCGCGCTCGCCGGGGGGGCCTGGCTTTTCGTCAACACGTTTTTAGGATGCTGCGGGCGCCATCTGGTTTCGCCCGGCACACGTTCGCGGTGGTACTGGTCCAGCGCCCGTAACAGCGCTGCATTTTTCAAATCCACTTTCGTCAACACCCCATCGCTGTGGTCTAACGCCTGTGCGTTGTACCCAGAGTCAGCCACGACCCCGCTGTATCCGGGGAGGTGTTTCGTGCTTCGCACCAAGCCGCCCGCCAGGTCCGCGGTGGTGGCGCGCTGCGAAAGCCCTGCGCCGATGCCGTGGCCGTTAACGGGAGGCGCCCGTGTTCGTGGGTTGGAACCCGCTTTGCCGTAATCCCGGTCGTAACGGGATGTGTCATCTAAACGTGCGGCGGGGTCGCCCGTGGAACCGGCGGGAGCGCGCCCGGCGGGTACGATTGGCGCCCGCCGCGCGACGACGCCAGCTGCCTCTCTAGGCGCCGCGATGTCGTGTTGGTACGACGACTGCGCGATGAACTGTTTAGGGGCTGGAGCAATACTGTTGGTATCCGCGGCCTTTCGTGAATCACCGATCCAGTATCCGCCACCCGTGCCATTCGGAACGCGGTAGGAACCACTCGCGTGTTTCGGATGTTGCACGTCGTACAGAGTTATCGGATTAGCATCTTGAGTCACATTCGCCGCGGTCAAACGAGCCGTCTCCACATCCACGCGTTTACCCACGAACGCACTGTGGCCTTTCACGGGGACGCCGATGTTACGTTCGGAGTTGATGTAGCCGGTGTATCCTATGGTCGGGTTGGGGGTGGGGTGGGTCAGGGGAGCATTCGACTACAAACGAGGAATCCGAGAAAAGGTGGATTCGATGGGAGAATTACGAGACAGAGACAATCGAATCGCCCGTCCGACCAGAACGAGGGCTTTCGGGGAATAGTCGCACCAGGTACGCCCAAGTCGACACGGTAGCCGACGTGACACTGGTTTCCCGCAGTCGCGACCATGACCGTCTGTGGGGTGGGTGCAGCGGAGCGCGTCACACTGTGCTTGCGAGGTCCGGCTCGGACGAGACGAACCGATCCCGTTTCGGGCTTTTTTGCCTTCGTTGTTGTTTCCGAGAACAGGGAGATTCCCCTTTTTCGCGACTGTTTGCGGGATGGAGATCTCGAATTTCACCGAACCAATGAAATTTCGAGACGGCATTGATGGGTGTGCGACAACTGTCGCGACACATCGTGACGCGCAGCGCACGTAGCTCACCTCGCTATGTCCTTCACCATCGGTACGCGTCGCGAGCGCCACACTCTGCGTGCCACGCCTGTTTCCCGACGACCTGCGCGCACGTCCTCCCGCCCTCGCGACGCCACGAATCGAACGGCACACGCGCGAAAGTAACAGCTCGTGCGAAACTGATACCACCAACTCTCTTCTCATTACTCTCAGCCTCTGCGTCTGCGTGCGCTTCATCCGCCGCGCTCGTCGCCGCGAAGTCCCGCCGCCGCACCGCCCACGTCGCAACCGTCTATACGCTACCCGTTCAGGAAATAGCGCAGGTCGCGGAGGGTGGCGTAGGTGGAGTGGTTGCCATCTTCGGCGTCGCGGGAGGGTTGGCAGCTATTTCCGCTCTCTCGTCCGCGCGCATCGATTCACGCGTGGACGAGGCGATTAAAAAAGCGGAGAGCTACGGCATTGATTTAACGGATTTGTACTACGATTTCGACGTCCCGGGTGATCAGTACCCTTTCGGCGATGGCGAGGATTGGATGCCGGCGAGTTGGAAGCCCCCGAAAACTGGCGACTCGAAATACCTCCCGACGAAGATGCTCGGACAAATTCAAATCCGCACCAACCAGTTTGAAGCCATCGAAAAGTGCAAAGCCGCGGGGATCGACGTCGAAGACTTGTGCGTGCCGTTCGAGGGGTACGAGGGAGAGTTCGACACCAACGCCAAACGTTTAATCGAAATGCGCAAACGACTGGAAACGGCGGGGAAGTAGAGGACATGTAATTACAAATAATCACGCAGCAGAGCGCAAGAAAAACGAAATATCGTTGGCACCCGAATCTGAATCCAATTGCGACCGCGCCAATGCGACGCCCGAGGATGCGGGCGTCAGAGTTGAATTTTCGTTGTATCGGAAGTGTGTTCGTTGCGTTCCTGTTCGCGTCTGTGCTTGCCTTGTCCCTGCGCGCGCCGTCGGGGTCGCTGGTGGAGGTGGACGACTGGATGGACGACGGCCCCCCGATCGCGATCGTCGTCACACCCGAGTGCGCCGGTTTCGGTTCCACTGTTCCCCTTCCCCAAGCACCACCCGGGGCTTTGAGTTTGTTCTCACTTGGCGACTGGGGCGTTAGGGATATGGGCGTCGGGAGCGACGCGCAGCTCGCGGTCGCCAAGGGTATGAAATGCGCGGCGCAGCGCTCCGCGCCGAGAGCGGTGTTTTCGTTGGGTGACCAATTTTACGGAAACGGCGTTTCGTCTGTGGATGACCCGCAGTTTGAATTTAAGTGGACGAGCGTGTACACGGACCCGGCCCTTGACGTGCCGTGGTACCCCGCTTTAGGCGACCACGACCAGTGCGGGGACGTGGAGGCACAGGTGCAGTTCTCCAAAGTGCATGAACGGTGGCAAATGCCGAGCGCGTATTACGAAAAGATTTTCGGTTTCGCCGGGGGCGATGTGCAGCTTGTTGTAGTGGATTGGGTGCGGCTAGAGGGGATGTTCGCTGATTCGCCACAAGACCGGCGGTTCGGGGACCTTTTGAGGGACGACCAAGCAGGGAAGGAAACGTCGGATAGGCACTGGGAGTGGCTAAGAGAGACACTTAGGAACGGGAATCCGACGTGGCGCGTCGTCGTGGGCCACAGACCGGTGATTTCTGTCGCAGAGCGATCGGCCAGGGACGACTTGCTTTTCCCAGCCGAGGCGCGAACGCGCTTGGCGCTTAGGGAGTTGATGGAAAGCACTGGGGTGGATTTGTGGATCAACGGACACGACCACACCGTACAGGTGGCGTGTTCCGAGACTGGACACTCGAAAACGCATTTCGTAACAGCAGGCGTGGGGGGGTACGACCTGCACGAGCTGTTACCGCGAAACGAGTGGGCGCCCGAAACGGCGTACGCGGATTACACGTTCCACGGGTTCCAGGCGCATAGGTTCACCGCGGATACAATCACCACGCATTTCCTGGATGACAGCGCAGATGTCAGGCACACGTTCGTGATTGATAAACACACCACGATGTGCCCTAAAGCAGTGTCTACTAAAACGGCCGTCGATAACAACGCGGCCGAAGCTCTCTAATTTTAACCTAATTCTTTTCGATGTCTTTGCGTTTCTCCTCCACTTTCCTTCCTCTCTCCTCACCGCGTCTCACCTCTGTTGGACGGGTTCGCGTTTGTGGTGAACTCGAACAACAAACGCGTCGCCGCGGAGGATTCGGAATTAAGCTGCATGCGAAGCTTATCCGTGAGCTTGTACACGAGCGCGAAGTTGGTTTGCATTTCGTTTTCTTTCAGTTTGCGGGACATCGTGGCTTGTAACGAGTCGCCAAGCATCAGCTCCCAGTCGCTCCCCAGGGTGAACTGCGAGATGTTGCGGAACGGATCCGTCCCCGGGTCCAAGGAAAGCAAACCGGGAATGGAAGGCGCGGTGGTGACTCTCCAGCGCGCTTTTCCCAGTTGACCGCCCGTCTCGATTTTCGGCATGAGCGTCGCCACGGTGGACGCGGCGAGGTTGCTAAACGCGAGCTGGCCGTCTTCCTCCAGAAGCGACTCCGCGAGTTGGCCTTCGAAAATACGAGCCGCCTCCGCAACCGCGGCGTCGCGTTCGCTTTGCCCGACAATCGCGCCGTCGCCCGGCCCGACACCGCCCACGGTTTTGCCACCCACGGTCCCACCACCAGCCACGGACTGCACGGACGCGGCACCAGACCTGGACGACCCCGAGGTTACCACCAAGTTGTCCGTCCAGTTGCTCGCCTTGCCCTGCACCAACGCTCGAAGATCCGCGCCCACCAGGGAGACATCCAGGGTCGGGTCCAGGCCGTGTTCCGGAACAAACACCGCGCGGTTCGGGTGTTCGCGACTTAAGCGGACTTGCGTGGCAACGAGGTTAATGTCACCTCGTTCGAAGTTCACCACACCGCTGGGTCGGATCAACGCGGGGTCTGCTACGCCGTTCATCTCGACTTCGCCGCTCACCCCAAAGTTCAAAACGAACGGATACACGGCACTTAGTTCCGGGCCCACCATCAGCCGCAGCCGGTTGAACCTTAACGGCAACTGCTCCGATGAGGGAGGTTCCACGCCCCTGGGAGACTTCCCGGAAGATTCCGAAGCAGAGGAAGATGACCTTTGCAGAAATCCAGCCAAGCCGCGTCTCGCCGCGCCGCCGAAAGGCTTCAAAGCGCGCGCCGCTTCCGTGCCTGGCGCGGAGGAAGACGCCGCGCCCGGCGGCGGCGCCGCATTTGGTTGCAGAAACGCCGTTCCCTTGGACAAACGCAACGACCCGCCCACTTCAGGTTCCAAAAGCGTGCCTTTGATGACGATGTCAGCGTCCAGACGACCGCTGTACACCGCGCGCGCGCGCACATCTAGCCCGGAGGCTTCCGCGCGAAGACCCTCCTGCACGTCGGCGCGCGCGACTAGGCCCTCCCAGGTTTCGCCGCTGGCGCCGCGGCGCGTGTGCAACACCGGCACGGCGCCTCGGACCTTGACCGAGCCTCTGGGGCCGCACTTCGCGTCGAAGCTGTCCGCGTACAGCGTGTTGCGCTGGATGCGCACGTTCGCGTTCACGGGATACAACGGGCGCGCGAGCAGTGGCGAGACAATCTTAGCGCGAGTAATCACCGCGGCGCCGTCGTAGATGGGATCCGCGAGCGTGCCTCGCACGGTGAGCGTGATGTTCGCGCCGCCTTCTTGCCACTCCACCGGGCCGCCCGTGCCGAGGCTGGGCGCGCTCAGCGCAGAGACGAGCTGCATGCCGCCGTCCTGCACGGACCAGTCCACCGCGACGGATCGGTCCGTAGCGTCTGGTAACGGCAAAACACCCGAAAGACGCAAATGACCGGGTTCAATCTGCGCGGGCGCGCCTCGCTTGTTGCTCGACGCCGGGTTGGCTTCGGCGTGAAACTTGGCGGTGCGCGCGGGCGTGACCTCGGCGCTGGCGCTGGCGTGTCCCATGCGCACGGCCCCGACGCGGCCGTCGCTGAGGTGCGCGCGAACGGACCCGGTGGGTCGGGAAACGGAGCCTCCGACGTCACCGGAAACGAAAAGCGTGCCCGTGATGTTGGGAAGAGGGGGGGGCGGCGGCGGCGGCATTCCGTTTGACGCGGACGCCGCCGACGCGACGTGGTGCACGATTGGCCCTATTCTTTGCGCCGGGAGATCGATCACGGCAAACGCCGCGTTTTGGTCTTCCCCGAACAAGTTCCCGTCCAGCTTGATTGTGGCACCATCAGAGCGAAGCTCGAGTCGCCGCATGTGAAGCCCGTCAACAGCATCTACGTTGCCCTGCGCTTCGAGCGATTGCACTTGGTACGGGCCCCACGACCATCCGTCGCCCGAGACGTTGAAATCAACCGCCGAGACTTGATTCGCGTTGGGGTTCAACGCCGTGCCCGGGAATGGCGTCTCCGCGCCACCACCCTTCATCTCAACCGTGCCACGCCAGGCGCCGCGCAGGTCCTGCAGCCCGGGAAGCTTCGCGGGGGTGTCACCATCCTGAGCGTCCCGGCTCGCGTCGCCGCCTTTGAAGTCGGCGCCGCGAGCGCTGCGCTGCTCCGCCGCCGCAGCCGCAGCCGCTTCGTCCAGCTGACGCCCGAGCTCCTCGGAAGCCTTGATGGCGACGCTGCGCACCGCTTCCAGGAAATGGTCCTTCGCGCGCGTGTACTCCAGCGGAGTCGCGCCTTCGCGAAGCGCGGCGGCGAGGCGCACCGCGGGGAGCATCTCTTCCACGTCAGCCTGCGGCACAGCCAAAAGGAGTCGCCACGCGCCTGGATCCATCTCGACGGGCGCTAAAGTGGGCCCTTCGGGTTTGGACTCCGCGACTTCCGCGGCGGTTTCCCCGCCCTCGCCAACCTCGCCGGACGACTGCACCACGATGTTGTTCGACGAGCCTCCCTCCGTGACCTTCAGCTTGATCGCTGCGAGGCGGTCCATGACGGTGGCGAGAGGGTTCGAGCTTGGTTTCTCTTCAGACACAGCGGCGAACACTTTTTGTTCGCTTTCGTCCTCACCCTTCGCCGTGAGCTCGGCAACCCACTCCGGACGCGTGTGAACCGCTTCGTCCCACACTTCAACCGCCGCGTCGGCGTCCTGCGTCGGGGTCTCTTCCGAATCGCCAGGTGCGTCTTCTCCAAGCATCTGCTCGGTTACCAACACAGCCAAGTCTTGCGCCTCGTCGGTGAGTTCAGTCGTCGCATCCTCAGAGATGAAGTCGTTAGCGCGTTCCAGCGCGGTCTCCGGGGCTTTCACCTCCGTCGCCTTGAGCGTGGTCGGCGCGGAGTTCGCGGCGGAGATGTCGGCGCCAACCTTCGGCGCGCGGAGCATCGTGAAAAAGAAGCGCTTGAACCTGTCCTGCATGGAAACGCGTTCCGCGGGATCCCTGGGATACAGAGGAATTTCAACCTCCGATCGATTCAAAGCACTCGTTTCGGTTTCCTCAACACCCGACGTCGACGCTTCACCGACATTGTTGGACGCGCCGCGTTCCTCAAACGTCTCGTCTGGTGTTTCTTCAGTCACCAACACCCACTCTTCGTCTTTTTCGACGCCGTCTTCCGTGACAGCCGCAAGGTCATCCTCAACAACCGGAACAGGGCGCTTCGGCGGCAAAGATGTCCATACCGAGTCGTCCAAACAGTGTTCACCTTGGAGCGTGTATTTCGAGCGACGCTGATCGAGCGCCGCGCGCTCCAGGCGCACGATGCGCCCGTCCCACGAAGCGTCCGCGTCCAACACCTCACCTTGCATGCCGCTGAGTCGAGGCTGCTGAACGCGCAGGGTCGCCGAGCCGTTCTTTTCACGCAGATCCATGGACAGCTTGGCGCGCTCCACACGTCCACGAAGCGACGCGAGTTCCAGATCATCGAGTCGCAGACCCGCGACTTGCATGTTGCCGCGGCCGTCAGACGCTTCCATGTCCGCCTTGAGCAAACCGCGGTGGATGGACATCGACACCGAGGGCTGAGGTTGTTCAAGCCCGGCTGAAGAGGTGGCATCTGGGGCGGGATTTTTCAGCTGGAAACGCAAATGCTCATCCGCGCGACCTCGCGCGTCCATGCTGACGCCCTCGATGCTCGCCTTGACTTCTCCCACCAATCTCGGCGCGAGCAAAAGCTGGTTCATGCGCAAACCTTCCAGCGACACTTCGCCGCTGAACCTCGGGTCGTACTCGCCATCCGGAGAGGGCACGTAAGGCGATTTGGAGTTGCTATCGATGCCGTGGATGGCGAATTGCCTCGTCGCTTCGCGCGCGGTAGCGATCGTCGCGGGCGTCGCCGTCGGGAGAGATTCCGCGGACGCGCCGCCCGCGCCCTCAACCTTGCCGTTTACTTTTGCACTTCCAGAGAGACGCAAACGAAGACGATCGGGAGGCGCGAGACGCGCAAGGTCATCCTCCGACACGACGAGCGCCGCGAGGTCCAGGGAGCGAAGCGTCATGTCCGCGGAAGCCTCAGTGAACGTAGGACGACCAGCTGCGAGCGAGTCGTCGATGGTACGACCGGCGAGAGCAACTTCTAGGGGAGGATAGCTCGTCTCCGCCGCGCCGCTAATTTCGATTGCAGGCGCGCGCACGTCCGCGCTGACGCGATTCCGCGTGATTTTTATATCACCAGCCACACCCGCATCTTTAATCTCCCAGGACGCCACCACGGTGGGCGCCGCGTGCGGCCCAGTAATGGTGGCTCTCGCGGAGCCGGGAGACGCCGGGACGATCTTTTCGTACATCGCTTGAGGTAACCCGAAAGTCGCGCTCGGCGCCGCCGCGGACGAAGACGCTTCGGGTCGGTCGACTCGCTCGGACGCGGCGTTTTTCACCACGGCTTCCAACGCGGGGTTGCTCGACAGGAGCTGCTGTAACCCGCTGGGAAGAGCACGGGATAAGAAGCCTCCTTGCGTGTCTTCCAGATTTTCAATTTCAGCACCAGATGTCGACGCTTCTTCGTCGATGGAAGAGGTTCGGGGTGTCGGGGGCGCGTGAATCGTCGCGGCCTCCTTGAGCGCGAGCGACGCGACGACGCTTCTGGGATCTAAACCTTCCGCTTCGAGCTCGACGTCCACCGCCTCTGGGTGCGACAGCGCGCCGGCATCGACGCGAATCGTACCAGAGGCGCGCACTTCACCACCCGCAACAGGCGAAGCTTCCGCTTCGTGAAGGGTCATTTTTTGGCTCCACGTATCAACGGTGAACACAGCCCTCGCGTCCTTTACGGCGAGGCAATCGTACGCCGCGACGGCGCCTTCCGCGGCGCCCATGCGCACGGCGTCCTCCGCGAGCGCCACTTCCGTGCCGGGAACCCCCCTGTTGAGATCCTCGGGTTTCGGCTGAATTGTTTCCGCGGATCCCGTGAAAATAGGATATTCAAGAGGACCACCCACGTACAAAAACCCGCGAATAGCCCCCGCCAGGGGGCGTGGAGGCGGTCGTACGCCCAAAGTTTCGCGCAAGTCGTGCACGTCAACCCCCGCGATTTGCGCGGAAATACGGTACTCCCCGCACCGCCCCGAGCCAGGCTGCACGACTTGCGGACGGGGAACGTTGCCCCTGTCCCTCGCTTCTTTCAGCTCTTTATTGTTTTTCTCACCCGGTGCGAGGTCCATGTCCCCTGACGCTTTCAGCGGAATCGAGCCGTAGTAGCCTTTGCCTCCGTGCAGGTACATCCGCGTCCCTTCAAACACCAGATCCACGTTCGTATCAGCAAAGTCGTCCGGGCCGTCCCAAAAGTGAAAGCTCACGCCTCTGCACCGAATCTGGCCTCCGAAATCAGGAAATGCCCAGGATTTTTTGGTGTTGCACCTTAAACGCAGCTCACCGTCGACGCGTCCGGTGGTGATGTCGATAGGTAAACCCGGGATGGTCCGCTCCACAACCGCGGCGCTCGTGTTGTTCAGTTGCACGCGAACTTTCAAATCCGCGAGGCTCGCGTCTCGAACAACGCTCGCTTTCTTCGTCTTGCCGGTTCCCACTGAAGTGGTGTTGTTCGCGGGAAGTAGACTGAGGAAACATCGGATGTGTCCACCGTCGTCGCCTCGGGCCAATTCTTTCGCCAAAGACCGCTTTTCCGCCGAAGTGCGCGCCGCGCGAAGATGCCGCGGCAAAGTGTCGGTCTTCATCGACACGGGTCGCTCGCTAGGCGGAACTCTGCGGCTCACCGGGTTCACCTGCACGTCGAGCTCTAGTCGCCCGCGGGGGGAAATGTTCACAGTGCCGTTCATGCGCTTCAAAAGTCGAGGATCGGGATCGCCCGCTAAGTGAAGTGACGCGGTGCCGTTTACGATACGCACGGATTCGAGCGCGAGTTTTGCGCCACCCCCGGAGTCGTCGCCGGCGCCTCCCCGCTTCGGAATGCTAATCGTCGGCCGCGCTGATAAAGGCAACGTATCTTCGGGGTATCCCAGCCAAGAGCCATTTTCGCCCTGGCGAAGCGTAGCCTGAACGCCTTCGAGGTGCGCGGAGACGACGATTTTGAACTGAAGCAGCGACGCGATTGGACGCAAACTGAGTCGCACTTTCGCAACCTCCACGATACTACGCTCCGCTTCCGCGGGTCCAATGACGAGCGGCCCTACGTCGAGGAAAGATCCACAGCCCAACAAACCAGCGGGCCAAAGACCTTTACACCGACCGATACGGATCGGGCGGTTCGCAGCTTGAGATACCGTAGCAGACATCCACGGCAACGCGTTGTTGACGAAGTGCCGTCCGACGTAATACGAAAGTCCGGTGGATGCGAAAAGAATGCCGCCCAGCCACAACGCGTAAATTCCCATGCGTTGTAGCACAAAACGACGCCATTCCCGCCAAGCACCCGCCAACGCTTCAGCAGTCAGCCTAGGCCAGTCGTCTTCCATCACCGCATCGAGCTGTGCTTCCTCGACGGTTTGGTTCGCTTCGCGCTGTGCGGCTTCCGCCTCGGCAAAGCTTTCGAACGCGTCAAAGTCGTCGGAATCGAGCGGGCCTCGCATCTCCTCTTCTCGCGCGGCATCCTTGCCGCTCTTGCGTTTATCCTTTTGCTTTCGGTCCGCTAAAGGTTCGAACCCCTGGAACTTTCCAGTCCATCCGCTCACCACCCCGTCCGCGTCATCGCCCCGGTTGTCTCCCCCTTTCCCGCTGTCTCGAGGCTGGAAAATCTTAGCCACGACTCCTAGCGAGCGACACGTAGCCGCACCCCGTCGCCTGAGGGAGTAAAACGCAGGTGAAGACCTCCCAATAATCCCGTGGACGGCAGACCCTCGGAGAACCTGTGTGCAGTCGGTAAAGCGCATCGCACGGGAAGTGACAAGGTCAGTCGTTTGGTTGTAAAAAAAGAGAGTAGGTCGAAACGTCGTTGTTTGGTAGGGATGGGTTGAGGTGAGAGGGGCAGGGTTTGACATCGTTCACGCACCGTCTCCATAGTTCCGCACAGGGGTACGACCCGTCTGACTCGTGTTACCGCGCACGAGGACCAGGGTAAGGCGCCAGTCCTGCCTCGGGTCGCTCGGGGCGATAGCCGCGATCTGGGTGCCACCCCCACACCGGGAGGGGCGAGGGCGAAAAAACTCATCTTCGCTCCCTGATAACACGCCACTCACCGACCGCCTCGGTCGGATACCCCTCTCCCGCCCTCCGCGGGAGTTCGCCCCGACCACCAAATATACGACGCGCGCCTGGTCGTAGGTCGCGACGACGTGCGCGCCTTGCGCAGCCCTAGTATGCCACCCTTACCCTTCCGATAATTTCGAAATTCTATTTTGAAACAACCAGCGTGGCTCCCGAGGCGAAAAATGACGTGAACTTGGTTTGAACGTGCAAGTGCCGCCAGGAGGCCGCGCGCTCGCCCTCGCACGCGAGTGCGGGCGAAGTAAGGGGCGAGAGACTCCTCACTATGGGTTTGTTCGAGCTGGTGTTTCCCTCGGGGCTTCCAGACAAGCGTTGGACGCAAGGCTTCGTCCTCGCCCAAGGCACCGCACTGCTTTCCGCGTCGTCGGCGGTGGCCAGCACCGCGCTCGTCGAGCGCGGCGCGAACCTTCCCGCGTGGCAGTCGTTCTTCATATACATCCTCCTGGCAGCTTTTTACGTGCCGTCGCATTGGCGAGCGCTCGCGCGCGACCGCGACCGACGCGCGCGCGCCGAGGCGTTCGCGTCGGATGCAACCTCGGGGGAGATCGATGATGACGGTGCGTCGCAGGCGGTGGCGAGACCTTCAGGTTCCGCATCTTTCAGTCCGTGGGGAAGGTGGGAGGAGACTCCTGTGACGCGTTCCCCCGCGCGATACGCAACTTTGGCGCTGATTGACACGCAGGCGAATTATTTGATCGTCAAGGCGTTCCAGTACACGTCTTTGACCAGCGTCACGCTGTTGGACTGCGCAGCGATACCGTTTTCAATCGCGTTGTCCCGCGCCGCGCTAGGAGGCGTGTACTCGCGAAGGCACCTGTTCGGCGGTGCAACCTCCGTCGCGGGTCTCGCGGTGCTCGTGTTGACGGATGCATACCTTCGCGGTGCGAATGATTCAGGGTCCAATCCCGCGCTGGGCGATTTCCTGGTTCTCCTCGCCGCGTTTGGGTACGCGTCGTCAAACGTGCTTCAAGAAGCGGCGCTTTTGGACGGCGCGTCGACGGTGGAGGTTCTCGCGCACGTAGGTGGGTTCGGCGCGATTTTCAGCGGTATGCAGTGCATAGCCCTTGAACGGGAAAGCCTAGGGCGACTGCACGCCACCGCGGGCGTCGCGGGTATCGCCGAGCTCATGGTTTTCGCCGTGTCGCTGTTCGCGATGTATTCGCTCGTCCCCGAAGTGCTTCGACGGTGCGGCGCGGCGGCGTTCAACGTCGGGATGTTAAGCAGCGACGTGTGGGCGTTTATCGCGCGCGTGATGTTTTTCGGGGGATTCGGGGATTTACGTGCTGTGGTGGCGTTCTTCGCGTCGTTTATCATCGTATCCGCGGGACTGGTCGTTTACGCGGCGGCGGGCGACCCGCTGCCGCCTGAGCGGAAAAACCAAGCGTCGTCCAGGTATGCGGCGCTCGACGAAGACATGAATATCACTGACTTGGAAGATCAAGGGGGAGGCAGGTTAAGATGACAAAGTACACCGCCTTTATGGCGGTGATTCGACGCGTGAGTCGTGTGACGATTTCGTAGGCGTATAGACGCATAGTTAACATGAGGAAATATGAAACTCGCTTCGTTTGACGACAATAATGGGGTGCCAACATCCTGTCGCCCGTCTAATCATTTAGCTTTTCAGCTCCTTTTCGAGTTTAAACGTCCGGAGGTCTCCATTGGTTGACGCGCCGCGCCACGTTGGGTATGGGCGGACGGAAACGTTCCGGCGGGACCGCGAATATCGGCGACTCGGGCATCGGTGGCGGCGCGCACGAGGGTGACGCCCCCGTCGGCAGAGCGAGCGCTGGAGGAGTTCGTGCTGATGTTTCGCGAGGAGATCTGGGCACCACAAACAAAAACTCGGAAGCCCCGACAGAAACGCCACGAGCTGGCTCGATGCCGCGACCAACCTCAGGTGGAGCGGGTCGAGGGTCGGCAGTATCGCACTCACAGAACACAGGCTCAAACGACTTGTTAACGCCACCATACGCCAAGCTCAAACGTTTATCTACCGAAGTGCCATCTACCCCGTCACTTCCTGACGAGATCTCGTTGCCAGAGCCAGGTTCGTTGAACGCTTTGACGTTCGGTCGTCACGCGCATCAGAACGAGGTGATGCTCGACTGCCAGCGTGTCCCGAGTTTGCTGTCGCGGCAGCACGCGGAAATTCACTGCGACGCCGAGGGCGTCCACTACGTCATGGACAAGAACACGCTGAACGGGACATACTTGAATGGGAATCTTATTCCCACGGGCCCGGTTCCGCTGAAGGACGGCGACGTGGTCGCCTTCGGCGGGCCCGCGAACGTTCTTAGAGACAAAAAAACGCTGAAAAATTCGTTTCGATTCAAGTACCGGTGTCCGCAAAGCGCGGAACAATGGAGAGCCACGAATCAGGCGATGGCGGAAGCGGCGGCGGCCGCGGAGGAGCAGGACGCGACTGCCCCTTCAAAACGCGCGAGGGTTGGGGAAAGCAGCGGACGGCCGGAGTCCTCATCGCGAGGCATGCCGCCACCAAACACGAACGCTACTGAGCAAACAGCACGAACCGCCCCAGATCCTGCGGCGTTTTCGGGTTTGGCCCCGGAAGGATACCGCTCCACCGGAAGGGCAGTCACGAAGCTTTCGCGTCGCGACGTGGTGGCTACTCGTCGCGTGGCGACGAAGATGGAGTCGCGTTCGGTGCATTTTTTAAGTCAAGCGCTGAGCGAAGTGGGCACCGCGCTTGGAGAAAGCGTGATCCCTCTGCACGCGAGCGACGAAAATGTGCTGCAGGGTATCATCACTGACCAAGGAAACTTGTTTTATAACATTCAAGAAGCGCTTTCCCGGAACGGCGGCGCTTTGCAAAATTCAGGAAGCGACGTGGACATGAACGTGATGACGCAAGCGACGCAAGAATACGCGTGCATTTCCCCGACGAAGGGGTTAGAATCTGAATCATCAGCGGTAGATTTCATAGGGCGGGCGTGTCGCGATGCCCTGGAGCTTCGCATGTCTCCAGGGGGTGTCGTTACCTTTGCGCTGCGACTTCTCAACGCGAGCGCGGTGTGGAACTCTGAAAAGTTTATCGCAAGGGAACAACAGCGTCCGGAAAAGAGCGCCGCACAGTTCAAACGCGGAGACGTAGCCGCCGAAGCCGCAGCGCTCGCGCTTTGGCCGTTACCCCAGCTTGGCTGGGACAGTACGCGACTAAAAGAAAACGGCAAAGATAGCGTGGGTGGGGCGTCGCAAAAGAAGCCTGCGCCGGAGACGACGAAGAGCGGGTTCGCGTTGAACGACTGCGTTTTCGCCGCGTCGGTGAGCGAAATCGACGCCGCCGGGTGCGACGTCGGACCCGAAGGCGTCGCCGCTCTCGCGGAAAGTGTCCTCGCGCCGAGGCAAAAAACTGATGGTGTGTGGATGTATAACGAGTGCTTGCTTGGTTTATCACTGGGTAACAATCCACGCGTCGGTGACCAGGGTTGTGCCGCCATCGCGACGACTTTACAGCCCAAGCCCGTAGTGAACGGATCGCGCACGCGGCAATTCACCACGATGTTCAACACCTCGCTCACCGCGCTTGATCTGTCGGGATGCGGCATCGGACCGAAGGGAGCTGCGGCACTCGTGGGAGCGCTGCGTCCGGTTTCAAACGATAACGGCGACCGATGTTTTCCCTCAAGTCTCAGGACCCTGAACTTGTCCGGTAACCGCCTCGAGTCTGAAGGTTGCCGCTCGATCGCGCGGCTGTTAGGCCCAGATCAAAACGTGCAAACCGGGAAATGGTCCTTCAACGCCTCGCTCTCCGTGCTGGACGTTTCCGACAATCCCGGCATGGACGATGCGGTGGCTGAGGCTTTCGCGAACGCGCTTCGCCCCAAAGCGATCAAATGCGTTCCTGGTGGGAATAATGTCAAGAAGGATGAAACCGACGAGAAGTTTTCTGTCAACACCGCACTCCTAGAGCTGAACTTGTGTGGACACGCATTCTCCTCCGCGGGCGAGAACGCCGTTTCAAAGGCTCTCGCTTGCGAGACGAACGGTTCGGACGGTGCTTTGGCTGCGAAAGTCTCGGTCGTTCTGTCGCGTTCTTCCCCGTCCCCGTCGTCTTCGTCGCAAACCACGCACGTTGTGGACGCTGATGGGCACGATTACGAACTGGTGCTTCCGCTTGTCACGGGCTGCGATGCGGAGCGCCGGCCGTTGTCCCGCGGGCACTGGAGGTCGTGGAGGACTCCTACGTTTTCAACTTCCCGGAACGATCCGTCGGTTAAAAGTAACGCAGTCGGCGAGGAGACGGATGTAGCGCCGCTCCCGTGGCTTCAACAGCTTTCCGAGGATCACGATACTAGCGGGTCAACCAAACCTTGGAGCACCGGTTTCGCTCTGCGCAATACCTTGCTTCAACGTTTTGAAGGTGGAGACTCCATCCTCCCGGTCGTTTCGACGGTACCCAGCGCGGGATTGCCGCAATGGCTGGATGACGAGATGCGTTGCGTCATTTGCACCGACATCTTCATCAATCCGTACGCTGTTAACGGCTGCGGACACGTGTTTTGCCACGAGTGCGTGTCGCACTGGTTGACGACACAGTCAAGTCAGTGTCCTATTTGCCGGCACAGGCTTTCGTTGCCAATCTCGCTGGCTCTCACGCCGTGTGTCATGGCCCAAGGTCTTCTGGATCACTACGTGTTACCGTACCTTCCGCCTGAAGACGTCGAAGCTCGTCGGGAACGCGCGCGCGAAGTGCGCGACAAGGCGGCAAAACGAGCTGCTGACGCCCGTCGACCTCCACCGTCCTTCCCAGGACCTCACGGTTTCCCTCCTGGTTTTCAAGGACCCCCTGGAAGCGCAATGATGGGTGGCATGGGTGGCATGGCCGCAGCGTCCGCGGCGCTCGCGCACGTTTTCGGTCATGGATCTGGGATCAGCAGTATTCGCGTTTCAGGCACGGCGAACGTAAACGCTTTGCAGCAGTTGCTTGAGTCACACGGGCGGCGGGTAACGCGTGTCGGTACAGGCGCACCTTCCAACGAAACCGGGGAGCCCACTGGCGAAGGTACCGGTGCCTCTGCGGATGGTTCGGACCAGGCAGACCCTGTGGAGGCGATGGTAAACACCCTGCGAAGCACCAACGAATTGCTCCACGGGTTACAAGACATCCGACGCCGCCGCGAAGAACAGCTGGATGATATTCGGCGGCAAGCGAGAGAAGCTGAAGCGGGCGTTGTCGCATCGCAAGCACGGCTCGCAGACCTTCAGCGCGAGCGTGCTAGAGCACCGGCTGATGACGCTGGGGTGTCTCAAACACATACCAGGGGTACGGCTGGCCAGGTTCCAAGCGACCCCGCGAAAATCGTGTGGAAGGCGGTTTCCTCGGAAGTGAACTTTCCGACGCCTTGCGCTCACTGCACCGCGCTGATCCCGCCTTGTTTCCTTCGCCTGCGCCGCAGTGAGCTCATCGAATCTGAGCCAAGCTCGTTTGCCTCCGAAATTGCTGAGGCGAGCACCACGGAGATGACAGGTTACTTCCATCCCAACTTTGACTGCTTGCGTTCGCACCGCCCCGAGCTCCGAGGGATGTTAGCTGTCGAGGGACTTTCTGACCTTTCGGAACAGGAACGCCGGGTCATCACAGCCCTTCGCGTGGTGCTTCGACAAGACCCCGCTATAGCACGATAGATACTATCGATAACGCCGTGTTTGAGAGTGAAAACGCAACGAGTAAGTTGTTTGAATGACTAAAATGTACAACCATTTACTACCAGCCACCTTTTCCTCTCTACCTCGACCCTAAACCCTAAAATTCCTTTCCAAACACTTTCAGCTGGGAAAAAAAGTCGAGCCCTTAAAAAAAAATCAAAAAAAAATAATGAACCGGGCAGAACATCTGTTTTTTTGTGCTTCGCCCCTCGTCAGTGGTCACGCGCGCCGGCAGCGCGGGTGGCACGCACGCCCAATGTACGAGCCGGATGACGACGACCTTGCTGCGGAGGAGCAGGCAAGGTCTTTGCGGGCATGGGAAAAACATTATCAAGATGAAAACACGTGGGAGGATCTCGAGGAAGACGAGAGTGGGCTTCTGAGAATGACGACGGGCGACAAGGGGTATCGCGAGAAGCGGCGGCGGGAGATCGCGCAGGTGGCTGCAAACTCTCACGTCTGCAAGGGCATGATCCGCTTCTTGTACGTTGTTCTAGACCTCTCGAACGCCGTCAACGAGGAAGACATGCGGCCGTCACGCCTGGCAGTGATCTCTGCTCTGTTGTATAAGTTTTTCCGAGAATACTTCAGCCAAAACCCGCTCAGTCAGCTCGGTCTGGTGGTCACCCGCAATGGGATCGCGGAGCGCCTCACTGAGCTGAGTGGCAATCCAGAGACGCACATCGCCGCGCTTAAGGAACACCTGGATGCTGCGGGTGATATGTCGATTCAAAACTCGCTTGAGCTGGTGAACGTTTCGCTCGCTCAACTTCCGTTGTACGGATCTCGAGAAGTTCTCTTCGTCGTGTCTGGTCTGTCGACGTGCGACCCAGGAAACATACACACCGCTATTGCCGCTGCAAAAAGTGCTAAAATCAGGGTGAGTGTCGTTTCTGTTGCGGCAGAAATGCACGTCTGTCGTCGCATGAGCGAGGAAACCGGTGGGATGTTCGGCGTCTCAACGTCACAACATCATCTCGAAGAACTTCTCATGGCGCACGCCCCGCCACCTCCTCTCAACGAAGAAGCGACCAAGGCAAGTCTAGTGCACATGGGATTCCCTCAGAAACGGGCGCTAGACCAAGGCGCTTTTTTCTCTGGCAGAGGAGGTGAGTACGTTTGCCCGCGCTGTTCGTCAAGAGTCGAAGAGCTTCCTTCGCAGTGCAACGTGTGCTCTCTCACGCTTGTATCTTCACCGCACTTAGCTCGCTCGTATCACCATCTGTTTCCGGTAGCACCTTTCGAAGATTTAGGGGAAGGAGGAAATGCAGCGGAGCACTGCTTTGCTTGTAGAAGAAAACTTGACATCAGGGCAAACCAGGGAAACGACAACGATGACCAGGCTCCATCAGTTTGTGGCAAGTGCCAGCACGTGTTCTGCTTTCCGTGCGACGCCTACATACACGAACGCTTGCATAATTGCCCGGGGTGTGAGAACTCCCGGCTTTAAAAAGGGGGTGTTAGCAGCTTTGAAATCAAATCTTAGATTTAGTAAACTGCTCTCTTTTTACAGATGTAAGAGAAAATAATTCAAAGCAGTGCCGAGTTTATCATGCGCGCTATCATAATTAAAAACGTTACGAACGCACTGTGAAAATAATTTTGAATCATTCAACAAAACAAAAATTATAAGAACTTTTATCTACGTTCGAGCTGCTTCTTCAATTGCCTAATGCGACCAAGTCGATTAGCGTCCTGATTTATGCGTCTCTCGGGACTTGGAGGGGTCTGGGGGAAGGGCCGGCGCGGGAAAAAATCAGCAGCTGTGTCCTCATAAGATGAATCGATAACATCTGAACGGGCAAGGGCACGTAAAGCCTGGCCGGATGCCTTACCAGAAGATTGGCTCCTAGCCGACGATTTAACCGCGCTAGCTGGAGTAATTCGTGCGCTTTCAACGATGTCTGAATCGTTCATGTCCTGCGAATACCATAGCACGGTTTTGGTGAGTTTAAAGATTAAAAATTCGCGCCTGAAAATCGCGGGAGTAGGCGACGCCCACGCATGGACAAGCGGAACAGCTCGATGCAAGAATGTTGTGCTGACTTACCCTTATGTTGTTGATGCTACCATGCATCTTCACGGACATTTTCTTAGATGACGCAGGGCTCACGCGACCTGTGGTCATTTCATCGATGTATTCTAGGAGCGCTTGGTTGTCACGCTCTCCTGATTCAAATCGCGCCTTGAGTGGAACGTAAGAAATTATGAGTTAGATTACTGTTGAAAGCGCAATAATTCAAATACGAAGCTAAAATGTTGGGGATCGTACCAGCAGTGAAGCCTCAGCCCTGTCTCGATCGTTTCGTTCATCTTCTGCAACTTGTGCGTGAGCCACAGCTTTCCTGAGTTTCGTCTCTAGGTTCTGACGGTTCGTGGTTTCTTTCTGCGAGGGTATTGGGATCGTCGATAGGTGGGTTCGCGTCAGATTCTCTGTGTGATTGCTATGAGCTCCGCTGGAAACATCGTCGTGTTGAAAGGGACTTTTCGTACCTTGAGCGTCAGCTCTGCAGTTTCCAACAGTCGTCGCGTCCTCAGGGATTCGAGCAAAGCTCCACCGTCTGCTAAATCCAATCGCTTAGCCTCGACATCGAGGGCTTCCTCCACCTCCTCGAGCGCTTGATGCAATCTTGCATTCTTTCCTTGAAGCTCGGCGATAACATCAAGGAGAGACTCCCTCTCAACCTTTTTGCTCGGCGTCGCGTTTCGAGCAGTTAAAGCGCCTCTCTTCGTGCTGGATGAAGCCAACTTCCTTTCGAGCTTTGTGACGTATACCTGCGTCTCCGTCCTTTTACCTTCCGAAGCACGCATATCTGAGGACATCTTGTCCAGCTGTGGATGTAGAAAAGAGGTCAGCAAGTTTGTTCAGCGTTCATCAAGGTGTTGTTTGGGCTGGGGAATGGAAATGTCGTGCAGGTGGGATTGTTTGTTTTCTCGTGTTCGGGCACGCACCCGCAAACGCATGCTAGACACTTGCTTGTCTCTCGCATCCAGAGCAGCGCGTGATATTCTTTCCATAATAGACGCCTCCTTAGCGCGTTCCTCAGCCAATGTTGCACGTCTTTCCATCTTCGCGAGTTGGTCTCTAACGCTTCGAGTTTCTTTTTTACTTTGCGCGATTGCAGAAGTGAAATACGACGGGTTGTGCTTCATCAGACCCTTGTCAGTCAATTCCGTCCTGGTAACCTTCTTCCGAGCAGAATACCTCATCGATATGCCTCCTGTGAGGCTAGTATGTTTGAGGTCGGGGGTGTTTCCAACCTCGTCTAGCTTTCTCTCCAGAAGCGAGCGGTAGGTACCGTCATGGCCTCCTCGGACGTCATCAAACGCGAACTCCATGGTTGTTCGCAGACGACAGGAGGAAGTCCTGACTCAGTAGAAGGGCGAAAGCTCCCGCAACAGGGATGTGAACTATCACGAATTCTCTAACGATTGCCACTTACCGCAGATGGAAACCTCGTGTTTTCAAGCGATTGTGACGAAGGGGGTCGTCCCGCTGTATGTATGTAGTGAACGAACTCGAATCAAGGAAGGCTGTGTACATATTTTTTTTGATTTTTTCGAATTCTTCAAAAGTGGAGCAAACGATCTTTTGTTTTGGAGCTGCTTGCTGACTCGAAATTGAGCTCCAGCTGTTCATTCCATCTACCTTCTATTAATAATTACTATTTGCTATCGGGTGCTTTGAACGTGACTGAGCGCACAAGTTCGCGACACTGGTCGAGTACTTCCTGCTGTGCGGCGCGGGGAATGTCTTCGTGCGCTGCCAGCAGTCGCTCCGCGGGTTCTAGGCCCAACTCGGGAGCGGACCGCACCAAAAGTCCGTACGCGAGGACAAACGATTCAGCGTCGTCAGCAGACGCCAAGTCGCGTATCGCCGAAAAACGTTGAAGTGCTGATTCTAAATCGCTTTCCTGAACGTGATCTTCGAAACAGTCACGCAAAGCATATTCGTCTGCTTCCATGCGTTCCACTGTACCTGGTCGAATCGACGTGAGCTGCCGCATGCAAGCCTCGATCGTGGAATTCATGACACGGGACAGCACGGCTTCAGTCACTTTCGATATGCGTTCGCGCGTGACGTATTGCTGCACATCTTCAAGATAGTCCGCTATCGTCGCCGCTAGTGTCTCGGTAACCTCGCCCTCGATCCAACCCCCCCCGCCTGCTTTGTCAACAACAAAGAGGTGCCCGAACAAGTCGACCACACTTGGATCGCCGCTCACCGTAGCAGCAGCGGCGGCGGCGCTGTGTTCGGCATTCCTCAGAAACGCGTCGAGCGCCGGCCGCATGATGTTTTCAACCTTTTCATCCGCGCCGTGGCTGCTATTCCCTTTTTGTGCAAGTTTTTCTAAAGCATCCGAAGACCCAAGCGTCTCGACGAGAAGTGTTTCCACCTCTGTTGCCAAAGTGTAACACCTATTTGCGTCATTCACCCCTGCCAGGAGCACGTTGTAGTCCACAACCTTTGCCGCCGCTACGGCGGTTTGCTCGTCGCTAAATTTTTCAACCTTTGCGATTCGAATTCGCCTAAATTGAGACGGAGATGCCATGATGGAAGTCGAGGCAGAGGCTGCAGCATCGCCACCCAATCGCTTGCGCTGCTGAGAGGCGAATTCTAACAGCGATGAGGACATCACAGTCGCAGCGGCTGAGACACATTGCTTTCCTCCAGACAAAGCAACCTCGAGTTGCTCGTTCAGAAGCCGAAAGAATTCTACGTCGCTAGCCGTCCAAAGAGTTCCATCTTCCGCCTCTCTCAGGGGTTGCGTAGCTGCCATCTTCTGTATGTTCGACGACCACGTTTGTACTGTCTGGGACATTCGTGACGTGTACACGCCAACCAGCTTGTTTAGGTCTTCCGGGTACGCAATCGTTTCGTCCGTATCAGAATCTTCGTCAAACTCGATATCTTCTTTGCCGGGTCCTGCGTTGCCGAATCTCGTTTGCAAAGGAGTAACCACATCTTCATCTGCGTGCACATCAAGTGTGTTAACTGTTTTCTCTTTACCCACGACGACGGTGGCGCTTGGTTTAGGAGCAGTAGCGAGGAAAGCATCGAGCGACATCATCGATGGCTCGTCGTCGCCACTCTCGTTGCCAAAACCGCTCTGCTCTTCGTCGCTTGGCCTGACGACAGTCTTCGTCGTCCTTGGTGGCGGCGCACCGGTACGACGCGAAGTTTGCAGAATCATCGGTACTGGAGCTGGAGGCGTGGAAGGCGTCGCAGGTAGCTTGCTCGGCGCAGCCTCTACCACCACTCCAAGCGCTTCCATTTGTTCGGTGTACGTCTGGTACCAGTTGAGAATTCCGATGATATCCGCGTTTGACAAATCACGAGACACGCGAAACAACTTCTTTACCATCACTGTGACGTGGCGATGCCACGAAGGTGCGACAACACTTTCAAATATGCGATACTTTGGCGGAAAAGCCGGAACGGCATAGTCGTATGCCTCGGTGAGCTCCTGCATCAACATTTCAAGATTTCGAAGCATCGAGGAGAAATCTTGGGGAGAGGAACTTTCGCTCGTTTCTTCGTCAGGGTTCAGCGCTTCCATCGACTCGGCGAATTTCTCCGATATTGCCTTGCACACTTCACGAATAGCCCGCTTTTTGAATTGCTTTCCAGGAGGTGGGCGACGAGAGTCATCTCCAAATAATCTTGAATGCTGTTCTCGAGCCTTTGTCGTAAGCAGGGTGTCGAGTGTTTCCTGCTCCTCCACCACGCGTAGCGCTCGAACAAGCGTTCGGCAGCCTCCCTCGCCGGCGAACACCGAGTTTCGAATTGAACTCCAGATTGTGTCTTCCAGGGTAGACATCGCGTCGTCGACAGCGGCAAAGTGCTCCGTCACTGGTTGCGGTCCTGTTCCTGAGCTACTGGCGTGTGCGTCTCGCCTGAGTGCTAATTCAAGGGCTGCTCGCGCCGGTTGCGCGCGCATCGCGAGCTCGGTGAGCAGTTCCCAACACGCAAAGAGATTGCGCTCGTCGTCTTTGAGAAGTTGAAGAGCCGAAGCCGCTTGTGCCGGTAGCGCTAGAATAGCCTCCGCGTCTATAACCGTCTTGGCAATGTTGGCTCGCATCACCGCGAGGTCTCTGATGACGTCGTGGTGGTCGGTGAGGCCCGAACTCTCTTCCTCGCACAGCGAATCGATTACGTTAAAATTTTCGCGCGTCTTCACGACTGCCTCGCGCGCGGTATGGAGAGCCTTGAGTCCAAAACGCACGTCATCCGCGGCAGCATCTAAACCCACTGCAAGATCAAGCTCAGATTTGTGCAACCTCCCAGCCACTTCCTCCCGGAGCTCCCCGAGACGGGCGAGATCTTCAGGGCGGGCGAGCATCTGCACGAACTGCCGCGTCGCCTCTTCTTTCGCCGCGAGTATCGCAGCTCTCCAAGCAGGGGGGGGCGTCGCCGTTTCCACGGTCTTACCATGGGCTACACCATCGTCCTTGTCTCTTTCATGCACGATGTCAGCGGCGGCGGCAGTGTGAACCTCCTCCTCTGCCATCTTTCGCCGCGCGACGAAGTGAAATCAATCTTCGCATTCAAGTCGCAGTCGGCACGCGCGAGCAGTGCGAGATCTGGTGGATGTCTCTCATTTTGACCGTCTGGTGACGGTCTAATGACTAGTTCCTCGATCCGAGTGTTAGTTTCATCGCCTCGTCACCTCCTAGAGAGATTTTGAAAAAGTGTCAGTCTCCCGGCCGCGTCCCAACCCAGGAATTCGAGTTGATAGACGGGAGAGGCGAGGGCTATCCCCACACACGCAGTCAACGCGTGACGCTGTGTACGTACGTGCGCCACCTGACAACGGCTGGCCACGCGCATCCTATCCCGTTTCCACGACTTTTCCGCTCCCGACATTCTCACGCGTGAGGCAGAGCGGCCTGGCCCAATTTTGCACCCCATTTTTCATTAGCAAGCAAGCAATCGCGGCCCAAACGGCGTAGGACTTTTAGCCCGTCCCAGGAACCACAGGTACTCGCCGAGCAACACCTCGGATTACTCTGTTAGCTCTGATAGCAGAAACGAGCTTGGCTTCCGTTACTAATCTAACCGCAGCGACTTCAAGTAGCGGCGAGTACCATGCGGCCTCAAGGAGAAGGTCCCCCGAGGTGAGTTTTCACACTGGCAACGTCCAGTTGTCCCCGCCGCTATCAGAATGGTCGAAATGTCAAACACGATCATGAATGCCTTCGCACTCGTTCGATTTCTGACGCCCTTTCGTCATGCACAGGGACAATCCCAGACCTCTCCGGGATGAGCATAGAAGCAAAAAACATAGAGAACATAGAGATAGAGACCCCAGGCGGGAAGCAGGGCGAGGACCTCCTGGGCCTGGAAGGGGTCCTCCAGGACGCAACCGAGATGGCGCCGCGGCGGGCCAGAAACGCGGCCTGAAGGTACCGCTCCTCCCTCGGATGAAAATGAACTTTCGGAGTGGCAAAGGAGGCATTCTCCCACAGTTCATGGGAGGTGGAAGCGATTTGATTGGGAGCCGCCGTCGGCACAAAAGTGCTGCTCAGCTCACGGCGCACTTTTTTGGCATGGTTTTCCTAATAGTGATTCACGGCGGGCTGATTATCTGGGCCAGTACCCTCGCCATCAGCTTTCTGTATCGAGTCGATCTCTCTTCCGAAAGCGTGAAAGTCAACGAGGCGCTGGAGGTTTTCGGCGAACAGAACGTAGACTGGCTCGATACGGCTGGCGGCATCACGCGACAAGCGCACGTTCGCATCGGAAGCCGCGGAGACACGGAGGGCACCACTCGGGCGGACGAGGTCCTTGAGTTTGGCACATACAGAGGTGATACGTTCATTCCGAAGAGCTTACTTCGATCAGAGGGAGATGGCACCCTGGAGGTTGTGACGAACGGCAATAGATTAGCTCTAGCTCCGACTGGCGGCGACGTAGGTATTGGAACAAACGTGCCAACTGCGTTGCTTGATGTTGCGGGGGAGGCGGTGGTGCGGGGAAACGCGAGCTTTGGTGGGAACGACTTGCCCTCGCTCGTTAAGATTGACTCACAGGGATTGCAGACGGTCGGGTTACAGCTAGGGCCGGACCCTGACTTAGATTCAGGCATTGACGTCAATGGGCGACGCAGATTGCTTGACAACGCGACCGAGGAAGCATCAACCTCTTCCGTGTTCAACAAGAAAAGTTTCGGTGTTTATAGCTTAGTGGGTGGCGAACAAGTGGTGATGAAGAGGGGAAATGACACAGTGTTGCGTTTTGACGACGATGAAAACACGGTGGTGTCAGCGGTCAACGACGTCACAATACAGTCGCGCGACGGAGATGTCAGTTTCGAAGCACCGAACGGCACGATACGCATTTGGGGTGCATTTGAGTTTGGGGGGGGCGACCTGGTATCGAGGGTTGCAAACACGCCTGACGGAGTGGTTTCGGAACTCAGCGTCGTGAACGGCACAGTCAAGTTTACCGCGCCGACTGTTATTCACGAGGGAAGGACAGATCTCAACGGGACGTTCACAGTGGGCAACGGTGACATAATGCTCGGTTGGGACGTTCGCGATTACATCGACGTGCGGGGAACAATCAGAGGTCGGACAGCTCTCATGTTTGGCGGTTCTTTGGACGACAGTAACAAAATTTCGTTTAACGTAGATGAGCCTACGTCAACAAGTCGTGTGATTAATATACCCGATGCGAATGGACGACTTGTGGTCTCTGCGACTT
>MDSY01029410.1_pt1 | contig 58092 bp, 38 predicted proteins | sample 811131 | NCBI WGS metagenome assembly MDSY01 (sample SAMN05326643, study PRJNA326480) | marine metagenome | isolation source: seawater | place: Atlantic Ocean: South West | collected 2010 | reverse complement strand
CCTTCTCTATCATCGCTCTAGCTAAGTGAGGCCTAGTGATAGTCCCCTCTGCATATTTTTCCACCTCCTCAATAGTGATGTATATGTCAAATTCTTGAAGTGCTAATAGCATATTCATCATCCGAGGAACCCTTGATTCTTTAACATCAGTAAGCCAATTCTCAAACTCCTCAGAAGCGCCATCGGGAAAGTATGCTAGCAAATGCCACGATGTTGTGTTGTGTGTGGCACTATCGATTTCCACTTCACAGGTTATTTCAACACCCGGCAAAAATCTAATCCCTATTTCTTTACAAGCTGATTTTGCTTCGTCCCATCCAGAGATTGTATCGTGATCGGTGAGTGACCAAACCCTGACTCCGGAGTTATACGCTCTTTGTGCCATCTCTCTAGGAGAGTGTAATCCGTCACTATGGTATGAGTGGCTATGTAAATCTACTTTTTCAGTCCACATGTTATCACTCAAAATCTGGAAGCTCTGGAAGGTTTAAAGGAGGTAGATTGGATTCCTCTTTATCATCTTCAAACAAGTCGTCTAAATCAAGCATCTCAGGTAGGTCAATCTCAACATTTTGTTGTTTGTCATCATCGATGTTAGGAAGTGGTATTGACGGTATCCCATGGGTTTGGAAACCACGCATGTCAAATTTGGCATAACCGGACTGTTCGTCAGGAATATCGGGGATTTCTGGTATACTTGTATCCGATATTGCAGGTTCGCTGCCATGGCCTAAATCGATTGATTCTTTTACATCTGAGTCTATTATGGACTTATTCATGGCCACTGCTTCAGCAGATGATTTCCCAATATCTCCAGTGCTCAGTGTCTCTATCGCACCCTTAACAGAGGCATCTTCTTGATATGATGATTCTCCTAATATCGAGGCTATTACTGCCGCTGTATTAGGATTGATAAGATCCTCATTGTCTTCCAAACTGACCATTGTTGGTAAGTCCTCTAACGCTTGATATTGAGATTCTGAATCACCGTGTGAATGGACTACTGGAGTGACATTTTCTCTCTTTGCCCACCAGGAAATCCCAATTGTAACCACAGTAGTTACCGCCAATACAGTCTCTGTAAGCCCCCACCCCTTTTCTGTGACAAAAGGGAGGAATGCGGAAAATAAAATCGATATCAAAAGGATGAGCGTCGCCGTGTTAGCAGCAAAGCCAACCTTTGGATACCTCGGGTCCATGTTGGTATGAGACGGCTGGAACTCAAGAATGTTGGCTTTCAGCCGACGAAACTGTGTTTGCCATCAACATAGCTACCGTCATAGGTCCAACACCACCAGGAACAGGAGAAACTATTGATGCCACATCTGAGACGTCAGGATGAACATCTCCTGCTAAACGCCAACCTCTATCCCTTGTTGAATCTTCGACCCGATTAATACCCACGTCAATAACAACAGCACCGGGTTTTATCCAGTCTTTTCTAACCATTTCAGGACGGCCAACTGCCGCTATTACAATATCTGCCGACAAGCATTCCGATTTTGCATCCAGTGTCCTAGAATGAACGATTGTGACTGTTGAATCTGCACCTTTTGCAGCCAAAAGGAGAGCTTGTGGCATGCCAACATTAAACGAACGCCCTATTACTACTGCTTTTTTGCCCTCTAACTCAATATTTGCCCATCTCAGCATTTCCATGACGCCAGAGGGTGTGCATGGAATCATACCGTCTAATCTTCCCTGGACAATTCGTCCGAGATTTACCGGATGAAAACCATCAACATCTTTCCTGGGGTCAATTAAATCAGTCAATGAGCCTTCATCTAGATGCGAAGGTAGTGGAGATTGTATTAGAATACCATGTAGTGTACTATCCTCATTCAACTCAAGAATGATCTTCTGAACTTCTTCTTGGCCAGTTTCATCAGGCAATTGGATGTGAGTTGATTTGATGCCTAACCTTTCGCAGGATAGAATCTTATTTCGTACGTAAACGTGGGATGCAGGATCATCTCCAACTATGATAACAGCCAAATGTGGCTGATTTTTACAGTTTGATATTCGATGTTTTAGTCTCTCTTCCAAACTCGCTGCGCAGGCTTTTCCATCTAACCGAACAGCGGACATGATTCTTCCAGATAGATAATGATGATGAGGATTGTGATTGAGACCCGTTACTCAGATTCGTCGCCCCACAGCAATTTACCGCAGGACGTGCAAGTGTATCTATCTGGTTTTGAGCCTTCGATAACATCTAGATTTCCACAAGGTCCACACAATATCGTAGTCTTGATGGGTTCATCCATGGTTACATCTACACGATACATGAATCTTCCAGCATCCGGTAAAGTCTCCATAGATGGAGTCCATGATTCAACAGCTTCTGGACTCATACCCATCTGAGAAGGTGTTGACATTCCAGCGATAAAACAAAGGATACCACTGACTCCTGAAATTGCTCCCATAATTATGTTGACAGAGAGAGAAAGGACTGCACCAGAAACTATCAACACAATTCCAGAAATAAGGAAATTTTCCCTGACATTCTTCACCAAATCAACCCATTGCAATCTTTAGAGCTTCAGCAACTTTTGGCATATCGTTGGCTGCTAGAGCGCACAATCCGATTCTGACTCCTCCTGACAGAGGAACCAAGTATACATCGTGCTCTGCACATCTTTCTGCTATTTTAACCGAGTCATCAGACTCAATCCATGCAAAGAAACCATCCATAGTTGGATTCAATGATACACCTCTGTTGTTACATTCTTCGATTAATGATTTTCTCCTCGTATCTAGAAGCTCCTTTAGTCTGTCTCTTTCAACTCCCCAAGCGTCCCCTCCTTCAGGGGTTGAATGCATTTTACTGATACTGTATTGACCAACCCTTGGTGTGGCGCTCCAAGTTTGTCTTCCCGTTACACTCATGACTGTGTTCAGTCTATCAGTGACCTCTTTGTCAGGATGGAGACAAACCAAACCACCAGTCCTCAACCCATAGATTGTGTGGGATTTAGACAGAGAAACAGCAACGCAGATTAACAGGTTTTCAGGCCACATTAAACCGTTTTCAATCTCCTCTAAAATCGTGTCAGCCCAAGCATGTGGCTCGTCGGCATAAAGACTGTATGCAGAGTCAATTAGAAGAGTATGGCCAACATCTTCATTTTTGATGGCGGAATTAACAAATGAGTTAAGGCATACTGAACGACCATTTGGTGTCATTGATAGTCCAGTAGGATTGTGCGCTGGATCGTTAAGCCATACCATTACTTTGTTCTGTTTTGAACATAACATCTCTAACTGAGATTCAAATTCTTCTCTAGCAAAGTGTGGATGAGATGAATCTTTATTTTTGGGAATTAAAGGCCACGTGACGTAATCTTGCCCGTTATTTTGCAAGAAGCCTTTGTACGGCCCCCAATATCTGTCGCGCAGTAAAGCGGTTTGACCACGCTCAAGAAAATTATTTGCTGCTAGAAATAATGCTCCACTTCCACCCGGGCTTGCGGTAGATGAGAAATTAAAACCAAGGTCTTCAAGGGTATTTCTTGCATCTCCAAAGGCTAAGGTCTTGCACAAGTCTAGAAAGTCAGGAAGCCCTGCAAGAGGAGCGTATGCAGAAAACTCTATTGGAGGAGATTCTCTAATAGCGGCATCAACAACTTTGTTCACTGCCAGACTACCATCATCCTCTAACAGCGCACCTACTGTGCCATTGACTGCATCTTTACCTTCTTTTTTGGCATTCTGATAACGTGCGAACCAACTGAATATGGTGTCACTACCCTCTTTTGCAATTCCAGCGACATTCAATAAATTGTCTCCAGACATAGTCAACGCAGGATGTTAAAGGATATTGTATTGCCGACGACTTCAAGAATCAAAAAAGATTGGGTCCACATGTCGCCAACGTAGCACAGCTGGTAGTGCTTCGGATTTGTAATCCGACGGTCGGGGGTTCGAGTCCCTCCGTTGGCTCCACTTTTCTATGACTGAATTTCTCAACCTAGCCTATGTTGAGGATTAAATGTATCCATCTATTTGGCATTAGGTGATAGTAAAAAAACAAGATATTCAAAACCTATCTCACCTAGGCATTTACATGGCGGAGTTGACAAATCCTGAGCGTAGGATGCTCCGTACTTTACAAACAAGACACGGTGAGTGGACTTTAGATGAAATTCTCGATAAGTGTGAATGGAAGGACCAAGCAATCGCAGTTTCTGCTGGACATGGCCTTACTAATCATGGATTTGTTAAAACTAGTAAAACCAGCAAAAAAAGTGTAATTTTGGGAGATGAAGGTCTCAAGGCGCTGGAAAATGGATTACTAGAAAAGCGTATTTGGACTTTCATCAAAGATAATCCTAGTGTATCAATGAAAGATATTTCTAATTCCTTTGAGAGATATGAGTCTGGCCCAGGAATTGGGTTGTTGAAAGGATTGGGAGTTTCTATCACAGGCGGGCAATTTGAATTCGATGATGTAAAAGCAATTGATAACGAAATTGAACTTCGAACAAAATTCCTAGAGAATCCATCCTTTGAGGACCCACTGGTTGAACATTTTAATGCTCGAAAAAATCTAATTGAAATTGTTGAGTTAATCCATACAACCTGGAAAATAACCCACGATGGTAAAAATGTCCCATCTGAAGCCCTTATCGAGATTAAGCAAATTGCTGATATAACTCCTGAATTGCTTCAAAGCGACGATTGGAAGGATGCACAATTCAGACCTTACGATGTCGAATTAGAGGCATCTATGCCGATTTCTGGCCGAAGTCATCCAATGCAGGCGTTGATTGAAAGGATAAGATCAATTTTTCTCGAAATGGGTTTTTCAGAACTCGTAGATAACTATGTACAAACTGCCGGGTGGAACATGGATGCACTATTCATTCCACAAGACCACCCTGCAAGAGAAATGCAAGATACATTTTATCTTGACAACCCAGACACAATTAATCTTGACAAGCAATTATTGCGTAAATGGAAAAACATTCATGAAACTGGAGGAGATACTGAATCTTCAGGCTGGGGTGGTAACTTTAGCGAAGATATCTCGCAAAGGGGGCTGCTTAGAACGCACACAACCGTCAATACAATACAATATCTTGCAAAAAATCCTACAACTCCGTGTAGAGTCTTTGCAGTAGATAGAGTGTTTCGAAAAGAAAGTATTGATAGAACACATCTCCCTGAGTTCCATCAAATTGAAGGGATAATTATGGAACCAGGTGCCAACCTAGGGATGTTAGTTTCTACATTGAAAACGTTTTATGAGAAAATGGGATATCCAGAAGTTCGTGTTAGACCAGCATATTTCCCTTACACAGAACCATCATTAGAAGTAGAGGTCAAATGGAAAGGAAAATGGCTCGAATTAGGCGGAGCTGGGATTTTCAGACCTGAGGTTACAGAGCCACTGGGAATTAAAGACCCTGTATGTGCATGGGGTATGGGTCTGGAAAGATTGGCAATGTTAGTTCTGGGACTAGATGACATTAGGCAATTGTATATCTCAGATTTAGAGTGGCTTAGAAATCAACCAATTTTGTGAGTAAAATGGGTTTTGAATCAATGAATGACCACAGCCCTTGGTGGGCTAGAATAATGGCGATTTTATTTGGATTAATAGTCCTAGGATCTGCTGTGAACATATTCTACATGGAATACTTTGGAGTAGCAGGAATCAATCACTATTCTTTCGGTAATGAGCCTGAGGAACCTGGAGACTACCCACAGAATGCATCATCAGAGGAACAAGCAGAATACAATAGATCCCTACAAGAATGGGATGAATTCCTATCATATCAATCGATGATTGATGAATTTGAGGAAGCAAATGTCAAAGAAATATCACAGATATTCGCAGCGCTCTCTATAATCATTGGAATCCCAACAATAGCATTTTTTTGGGTGCAAGATAAGAAAATGCTGCATTTTGGGATTGCATTTGGAGTTGTAAAATTAATTGGAGATGTTTTGAATGCTTACATCTCATCTGATATAATCGCCCAATATATGGAGAGTGTCCCCGGAGGTGCTGATTATTCTTGGCTTGCTAAAACATCTGTATTCTCATCAGGATGTTGTGGCATATTTTTCATTGCCATTGCAGTTGTGGTATCAAATATGTATCATGCTACCAGAGATATTCCGGAAAGTGGTTTTCACCTAAATGTTAATTTGACTTCAAACCTTGAACAGGAATGATGCAAAACGTAATGACATCCAATACTGAAACAATCCCCGGATTTACCATAACCCAATCTCTAGGTGTAGTAACCGGTTCAACAGTCCGTGCAAAACACATAGGTAAGGACATTCTAGCTGGTTTGAAAAATATAGTTGGAGGAGAATTAAAAGCATATACTGAGTTATTGATGGAAGCTAGAAATGAAGCTCTTGGAAGAATGATGATGGATGCTGCACAACGAGGCGCAAACGCCGTTGTAAATGTTAGATTTGCAACAAGCAGCGTTGCTGGTGGAGCCGCTGAATTATTCGCTTATGGAACTGGAGTAATTGTTACAGAAGGGTGATTATTTGGCACTTGATGCAGAATTAATCGGTTATGTGTTAATATTAATACTCTTAGTAGTATTCACTGTTTTCCCACTGACAGCGTTCATTTATTCTATGATTTTTGCAAGATTTCATCATGCAAGCAACCACAAAAAACTTCTTTCAAGAGAAAAGTATGTGATGCAGTCTCTAGGAAAGGACAACCTACACACATTGTCAACACCCGTTCCTGATAGAAAGATATCAAAAGCCGGTTTAGTTATGTCAAATATCACTGTTGCACCGTCATGGTGGCAGTTATTTCTTGGCACAATCAGATCCATATTTGGAGGAAAGATCGAGTCTTATGACAAAGTCCTTGCTTATGGCCGTAGTGAGGTAATGCAGAGACTCAGAGAACAAGCAATTGGCGAGGGATGGGATGAAGTAATCAATGTAAGAGTTGAAACTTCAATGGTTATGAACAAAGTCAAAGGCAAAAATATGAATAAATCCGGCACGCTTGAATTCTTAGCATATGGCACAGGAATTCGTGAATAATAAAACCCACATATCGTCTTCTTTTTGAAAGATTACGAAACGGGCGTAGCATGAGAAGGACAAGAGTGGTTGCTACAATCGGCCCTTCATCATGGGATCAAGAAATTCTCGCAACTATGTTTTCCTCGGGTGTTAACGTATTCAGATTGAATTATTCTCATGGAGAACCAGAAGAAAAAGACATACTGTATGACAGAATACGTTCTTTAGAAAATGCAAATAGGACAACCTGTATTCTAGCGGATTTGCCTGGTCCAAAACTACGGTTAGGCAAATTTGAAGGTTCAAGAGTTTTGAAATCAGGAGATAATATCAGATTATTGTGTGGCTTAAAGACTCACGAGGGTGAAGAATTTCCAGTTGAATATGATGGATTATCCCAAGAATTAACCAAGGGTGACCAAATTCTGTTAGCAGATGGAATCATACGCCTCTCAGTAATTTCAACGGGTGGTAAAAAAGCCTCATTTGTCGACTGTCTTGTTGAGGATGGAGGGACATTAACCAGTAGAAAGGGAATAAACGTCCCAGGAACAATGGTGGATTTACCTGCCGTTGGAGAGAGGGATTTGCTTGCCTTAGATCACGCGATAAAGGCTGGTGCTGACTGGGTTGCTGTATCCTATGTTAGAACAGCTGAGGATCTCAAACCTGCTAGGGATGCAATAAGGTCAGCAGGATTGCATACACCTATCATCGCAAAAATTGAACATCCTGCTGCATTAGAAAATCTAGATTCAATATTGGATGCTGCAGATGGCGTTATGGTCGCTAGAGGAGATTTAGGTGTTGAAATACCGATGGAACAAGTCCCACTTGCGCAACAACAAATCATCGATGCCGCATTAACTCGAGGAATGGTTGCGATCGTTGCCACACAGATGCTCGAGTCTATGACTCTAGCTCCCAGACCAACTAGAGCAGAGGTAAGTGACGTATCTACTGCGATTAGACATGGAGGTACTGCTGTAATGCTATCTGGAGAAACTGCGTCTGGGAACTATCCAATAGCATCTGTTGAAACTATGGTAAAAATCGCTGAAGCAACTGAGGATGGGTTAACTTCAACGGGACTAATACCTGGAGGACCATCTCGATTCCGCGCAACACGTGCTGTTGCCCACGCAGGTGTTGAATTGGCAAAAATGTCTGGAGCAAAACACATTGTGGTAGCAACAAGACATGGAAATGCTCCCAGACTGGTTTCTGGATATCGCCCTGATGTTCTAGTCACAGCAGTCACTGACAGAATTCGAGCTGCGAGGCGTATGAATTTGCTACCCGGTGTCCAGTCTGTCATTATTAAGGAATATGAGAGAGGTTCACAAACTATGCAAGAAGCAATACAAAAACTCGCCAAAGATGGTGTAGTAAAATCGGGTGAGAGAATCGTCGCAATATCTGGTTCACCACTGGCTATGAGGGGTGCAACAAGCACAGTCCGTCTTTACAGGTTGGAATCTGACGGTACAATATCTGGAACTGAATAAGAAATTGAATTTTTAATCACAAGATTCAATTCTTAAACACAACAGGCCCAATCATGGGTGTGAGACCTCTCAATGCTATCTTAGTAGTCACTGGTTTAGTTTTAGTTGGGTTAAACTTTGGATTAGGCGCATATGCAACAGGAGAAGTTCCCGATGCTGTAAAGGATGCTGTAAAAACAAAAGTGAAAGATGATATTTGTGAAAATATTCTCTGTACTGAAGTAAATGATGAGTGGAAAGAATCTACTAGTGAAAGAGATTTTTACGCTTGGCATATCATAAATTTAGATGATGTGACATCCAATAAGAGCACACCCGAGTATGAAAGAATAGGGCCGATTACATATGATGTCACTTTGAAAAAGGAAGTAGACAATTATGATATCAAAAATGGATTGCTAACATATACACAATCAACCTCATATTCCTGCTCACCAGACACAGCAGTACCCTGTGATATAGACATTACACAATTGAACATTGCATTCAATGCTCAAGTTGTTGGAGCTACTGGAACGGGCGTAAATGCAATTATGGATATAACAAAAACAGGTTTTTCATCTGGTATAATCGATATCTATCTACAACAGGTTTCGGCAGCCATGGGGGTTGCAGATGAAATTGATAATGAGCATATGACACAGTTGAGCGCTGTTGAGGGGGCAGGTAGTTCCAACATTATAGATACAAATCTACACAACAGCGCTGAATCATACTTTTTGGACGGAATGTTTGAGGCGTTTGATGATGCATATGGCGATGCGTTCTTAGATGATGCTTCTAAAACATTCTTAGGAGAAGGGTTCGTTGAACCTAAGTGGGTTGATGGTGTTTGGAATGATGACGGTGATGGAGTTCTAGAGGAAGACGAATACTGGTATTACAACAGTGCTGGCGAACTTGTTGGAGACTTGAATTCAAATGGTATCGAGGACAACGAATCTTCGAGCTTTGTATCGACTATTGATCTAGAATATGCTTTCTACAATGCGGTTGGACCTAGTAACGAAAGTCTATCTTTCATCAATTACATGGGGCCTTTGGTTTATGCTGCTATGGGAGAACCGAGTACTCTTCAAGAGATGATTGACAATCCAGATGATTCAGTCACACTAGAAAGAGCCGAACTGTGGAAGTTTGCTCACCCAACAGACCATAACATTACGCTGTCACGGGATTGGACATTGTATGGTGGTTTAGGAAAATTGATGCTTGACTATGGTGCAGGAAATGATGATTATAAAACTAATATTTCAGAAGATAATGTCACGTTATCAGAGAGATTCGAAAGGCTATTTGGTTTGGAAATCGACGATGAAGTAGCCCAATCAGTATTGATGATGGGTAACGGCAGTGATGAGCCGATGGGTATCCTAGCCGTAAGTGAATCTGGAACATCTTTCGGATTATCTGAATTCCTCGACATGGACCAAGATACCGCAATAGAAACCTTCAATATTACATCATATCAGTTTGCGAAATTACGTCAATTTTGTTCAAAGTGGGCTAATGACGCAGAATCCTTACCCCTTATTTTAGTTGGAGGAGAAGGATATATCACCGCCTCTGAATTTGTCAATCAAACCTTTGGGTCAATAAATCCAATTGATGAAAGTTACATGGAATACTCATTAAATTTAGGTGGTAATTGGGGAACTAACAAGTATGGATTCCCTGGAGCTGACCCAATAAATCTAACACAAAATCAAAGTGCAAAAATGTTGTTTGGAGAATGGGGATTGACTACCAGCAAAGGCGCAACTATGTTCTTGTATGGTGAACTAAGTGGACTCAGTCTGCCAATAAACTACACCAACAGTAATACTGCTGAGGCGAAAGAATGGAACAACCAAACTATTGCCGACATTTACGATATCGATATTGAGGCTGCTGGGGCTGCAAGGTTATTGATGATGGAAATAATATTCAAAAATTTCATCCCAGAATTCCTAATTGATTCATTTGGAACTTCCGAATACCTCACTCAGCCTATGAACAACTGGTTGCTTGGCTGGCATGACCCCGTAAACGCATACCTTGCTACTGGTGATCACGAAAATATGACAGAGGGTTGGACAAGCTTAGAAGCGAATGAAACATTTTACGGGTCAGCAGCATATGTGGAAGGAGGGAAATCTACAGGGGATCCAATAAAAATCACTATTTGCACAGGAGAAACTGATACATGCGACAAGGCTGAAACCATTCAAGTTGGAGACACTGATTATGTCAGTTGGAGAAACGATACAAAAGAAGATAACACGTATGGATTAATTCCCGCTGAAAAGCAAAGTGAGACAACCGGTGGTTTCCTGACTGGCGAGGGCGACCTAGTGGACCTATCAGGCTACGGTGTAGCGGAAATTAATTGCATTTCTGAAACAAAATTAAAGGGAATACCAGTTGATTACTGCACTGCATCTATGGACCCTCTAAGTAGATCAATCCAAGCAAAGCTCGTGAATAGCGGAGAATTACTAGATGCTGTTCCGGGAGTATTACCCGTATACTTTGGAAGCGAAGTAGAGATGAAGGCTGAGAAAATTAGTGGAGCTGTAATAGGTGGACAATCCGAATCCATATTTTGGCTTGATAGCAGACCAACAACAGAACAACAGGAACCTCCTCTGCAAACAGATTTACAGGAGGTTTTCATGATACAAACCTCAGGAGTTCTAGATGATGAAACCGCTGAAACTATGGAATCTCAAATTGTTACAAACCAGGATATGCTTGCGTGGTTCACAAATTTCGATCACTGGGCTGACTATGTTGGTTTGTCCCTTTGGGTTGCGTCTGGATTATTTGTCCTACTAGGCCTAACTATGATGCTCAAATCAAGCCCCTCTAAATCATCAGGCTCAGATGATGGAGAAGCCAAATGGAAACAGGAACCAAAAAATCTCGACCCCGGACTAAAAGAAGAAATCAAAGATTAGATCTAATCTATTGATTGTTTCTCGAAGACAGCAGCTTTCTCTCTATATCGATAACAAATGAGTTTTACAATACTCAGAGTATATATTAACGAGATTGCTCCGAACTACAATGCAGCCATCTCCAATAATTGTGGATAACACCGGTACGGTTCACGCAAACCAACCACTCTTCAAAGATAGACAAGCAACCTCCATAAACGGATTCCTTGGGTTACTATTGCATATTGGATTAGGATTTACTAATCTTATTTTACTAGCCTTAGGGCCTGCAGCTTTACTTATTGTCATAACCGGGCCATTATGGCTCGTTATTTGGAATTCATACGTGATTGTAAATCCAAACGAAGCCGTAGTTTTGCAATTCTTTGGAAAATACAAAGCCACATTGAAGACGGAAGGTTTCAGATTTTTCTTAAACCCACTTTACAGCAAGTCAAAGATTTCATTCAAAATAAACAACTTCGAATCTAGCAAACTGAAGGTAAACGACGTAAATGCAAACCCAATTGACATAGCGGCAGTGGTTGTTTGGCGAGTTTATGATGCTGCTGAAGCTATGTTTGAAGTTGAAAATTATGGACATTACGTCCAAATTCAAAGCGAAGCTGCATTAAGAGAAATGGCAACAAAATATCCATATGATGCAATTGAAGAAAAGGACATTGGTGGAATAACGCTATCCAGTCACCAAGATGAGATTGCCAAACAACTCCAGCAATCGGTCGAAGCAAGACTTGCAAGAGCAGGTATACAGGTTTTGGAAGCTAGAATCAGTTACCTTGCTTACTCGACTGAAATTGCACAAGCAATGCTAAGACGACAACAGGCAAGCGCGGTGGTAGCAGCCCGACGTGAGATCGTAGATGGCGCAGTAGGTATGGTTGAATTAGCACTTGAGCAACTAAGTACTAAAGGTATAATCGAGTTGGACGAGGACAAAAAGGCTACCATGGTTAGTAATCTATTGGTCGTGCTCTGCTCTGAGACCGACACTACTCCAGTTGTGAACACTGGAAGTCTGAGTAATTGAGGTGAAAAAATGAGAACTGCAACTAAAGTTGTTTTAATTTTCGGAGTAGTATTCTTGCTCCTAGGTGTAGGAGCTTTTGTGCTTGGTGTGGGAGCAGCTGAAGACATCGAAGATGAATTGAAAAAATATGAAATCAGTGGAGAAAATTCCGGAACAATAGAGATTGACGATAGTGACGGAATCGGAGAACTCGGTCTAACTTTTTGGGTTAAAGGTGTATATGAAGACACGGACATGAATGGCATTTGGGACGTGTGTGACAACACTGAGGTCACAGTAACTGCTAAGCCGAGTGTTGATGAGACTTGGGCTGAAAATGCATCCGAAATAAATGGTGACTTCTACTATGAGGTGGTATACAACTATGACGGTAACGAGTCATCAGACTGTGCAGCAGCAGGGAAAAATAAGAATCATGAAAGGAAGGATCAAAATCTTGTGAAAATTGGTCGTGCTTGTTATGGATGCACATCCGGAACTTTTGAGTTTGAGTCAAATCAAAACGTTTGGGTAACCTACGATGACAAAGTTGGAGAGGAAGTTGTTGAAGATATACTAGGAGCAATCGCAGGCACTGTTGGCGGCTCAGGCCTGATATGTTGTGGAGTATTATTCTTGATTATTGGAGGCATTTTGGCACTGACCTTGAAGGATGACAACCAACAGCCGATGATGTATATGCCACCGGGTAATAATATGATGACAAATCCGCAAGCTACTCAAATGACAAATCCTCAATTCGAGGAACCAAAAAAGTATGACATGCCACAAACAACACACATGTCACAGCCAACATACGATGAACCACCACAGGGTGGTCTGTGAGTAGGTGAAGGATATGGAGACCACGAAAATATTGAATCTAGTAATCCCAATATTATTGATGGTATATGTGGGTTTTTGCTGGATCAAACAAGGATTCCATGCCAGAGGTAGAGGGTGGCTTACAAGAATGGAATCTCCGAAGATGTTTTGGTTTAACATCATACTTTTGTCAGTAATAAGTATGTCAATGATAGTGTGGAATTTTATAATATCTGGCAGGTGATTACCTGAAATCAGGTAAGTGTCCTAAGTGTGGAAGCATTAGTCTTACTTCTGAAAGAAGAGCAAAATTTCAAGGAACTGAAGGCCTTATGATGATTGCTTGCAAACAATGCAGATACGTTGAGATGTATATTCCTGATGCGGCTGAAAAATCCAAGCAAAATAGAAACTTTTTGATATTGCATCTATGCATATGGATTCCCGTGATACTTATCCTATACTACACATTCAGTTCGTTCTAATAGATTCCAGAAGTCGAACATTCATTACGGGTTGATTAAATGGTTTTACTGGAAAAGCAGAATTTGCAAATTGCAAATCAAATGCAAGTTGCACAAGATTCTATTTCTGGTAGTATCAAAAAAAAGGAACGTCGCTATGACATCGATTGGCTTAGAGTGATTCTTTTTGCGTTACTAATCTGGTTCCATTACGCTGTCTTTTCACTAGGGCAACTGAAGGGTGAAACCAGTAAAATGGAGATTTTCAACTTCCCTTTATTCATCATACTAGGAATAATGCATCAATGGCGCTTGGCAGCATTATTTGTAATTTCAGGCATGGGAACTGCCTTCGCATTTAGACGTAGAACTTGGATTACTTACCTCAAAGAAAGAGCGATAAGGTTGGGTATACCTCTACTGTTTGGAACCTACATCCTTTTCATGGGACTATTTGATCCAATAAATTCAACCAAGTTGTTGTTCACAATTTTTCCCGGCTCAGAAACTATGCCATATGCTCACTTGTGGTTCATCTATAATCTGCTAATTTACTCAATAATTCTCACTCCAATATTTGCAATTGTTAGAAAAAATCCTGAAGGCTTTGTTGTTTCAATTGTACGAAAAGTAATCAACATACCATATGGAGTTGGGCTTATGATTATACCAAGTTTATTGCTTTCATTAAACGCAATAATGTTCAAACCATGGGCATTTGGTGAAGTTGGAATGTGGTGGGAATTCCCCAGATACATGATGTTTTTCTTCTTTGGATACCTACTAATCTGTGCAAAAGATGATTATTTCAAAATCATAGATAAGATTCGTATTCCCGTGTCTATTTCAATTCCAATTCTATCGTTCCTTTGGTATATAGTAAATGAAACAAGCAGCACACCTAACATAATGGCTGGGGGATGGGTACAGGATGATTTTCAGGCATTTTCCAAAGAAACAATAATAGCAGGTTTCATACAAGAATTCCATGCTTGGTTCTGGTGTTTATTCGTATTCAGTTGGGCATCAAAACTACTCAATAAGCCTAGCAAAAAATTGGCTTATCTAAACGAAGCAGTTTATCCAACCTACATTGTACACATGCATCTGACATTCTTACCGATTGCCGTATTCGGGTTGTTGGGCTTAGGATATTACTTAGGAATGGCAATTGGAACGATATTAGTCATGATAGGGGTAATGGTGTGCTTTGAAATCGTGAGGAGGACAAGATTCACACGTGTATTGTTTGGTATTAAGGGCGGAAGAGAAGAATTAGCGAAAATCTATCCATACAACATAGCTGATGAAAAATCAACTAGAATTATCATTGAAATAATTGCTTATATCCTTTCTTTTATCATGACTATCGGCCTAATTATCATGTTGATTGGTGCTGGAATATTGAGCGGTTGGTAGATAGTTCAGGTTGACACACAGTTTGAAATATTGATTTTCCTAGCACTAAGCATGACTACTCAAAAAAATGTATTTGGCCAAGACCTAGGAGTATGCTCTTGTCAACCTATGACTGGATGGTATAGAGACGGAAGTTGTAACACTGATGATATGGACAGGGGTTCTCACACTGTTTGTGCAATTGTTACTGCAGAATTCCTAGAATTTGCTAGATCTAAAGGTAATGATCTCATAACCCCCGCTCCTAGATTCAACTTCCCCGGACTCAAACCTGGAGATTCGTGGTGTGTATGTGCAAGGACGTGGCTGGACGCACGCAATAATGGTGCAGCATGCCCTGTTGATTTAGAAGCAACAAATATCAAAGCGCTCGAAATTATTCCGCTTGAACTACTTGAAGACAGATCCGTCTAACTATTCGCTTTCCATATTTTCAGCCAATATACGTGCTGCGTCCTTCTTCAAGAATGGTGTGTATAGTGCTGGTAGAACCATCAAACTAGAGATTAATGCCAGTATAATCGCTACAACGAACACCTGTCCAAATAGTTGCAACGGGACGAGTGATGAAAGATTCAGAACGGAAAATCCTCCAGCTGTCGTAAGTGCGGCCCCAAACATTGCCCTTCCTGTTGTAGCAGCAGACTTAGTAGTCCAATCTTCTGGACTTGCCGATGGATTATGCTCTACCTCCTCTTCTAAGCGTGTAGTTAGGTGAACTGCATAATCAACACCTAACCCGAGAGTTAAGGCTCCAATCGTAACACTTTGAGAATTGAGTTGATATCCTGTGAGACCCATAATCCCATACACCCAAACAACGACAACCATCAACGGAACCCAGGTAACAAATCCTCTGGCAACACCATCGATAACATTCCTTTGCCTTACTGTATTAATACCAATCAACATCATCAAGATTACACCTGCAACGGTTGCAGTTGAGATTACGGCCGACTCTGCAACGTCGGCTGTAATCTGAGCCAAAATCAGAGACCTCCCGGATAGCCTGATATTGTAATCCGTGTAATTTTCTTCTGTGTGACTTGTTAAATCATTACTCAATTCGCTTTCAAAATCTGCTGTTGCTTGCCAGTCTAGCGTCGCTGCTTGGAATGATATTATTGTCTGAGTAGAGTCTTGATTTAGATTCCCTGATGTCAAATTTCTTCCTTCTTCTGTCATCAACCAACTCTTAAGTCCAATGTATGATGTCTCATCATCAGATAATTGAGCCATGAGGACATCTAACTGATTATTCGACGCCCTAGATTTTTCCAAAATACTCCATACACCAACTGGCGTTTCTGTTACCTTTGTATTAGAAGATAAATCTTGAATTACTGCATCATATAATGCCCTACCTTCTGATGAAATGACATTGCCATCTAGAACTACATACAAAGGTGCAGGGCTGCTTCTAAATTCGTCAGCGATAATAAAGAAGTCTTGCACTACTGGAACACTTTCGTCGAAATTTTCTCTTGTATCAAAGCCGACCTCAAGTTGTTGGAATCCATAAAACATGGGCACTGAAATCAACACGGTCACCAGAAGAACCATCGCTGGTGCTTTGGTTATTGCCCCGAGCTTCGTAGAGAGAGGGCCTATCTCATTTCTACCAGACTTCTCCAAAGGAAGTTTCTTTGGTGGAATGATCATTAGCAAAGCCGGAAGTGCGGTTATGCTCAATAGATATATGAAAAATAAACCAATTGCTATTACCGTTCCAAATGATACCAAGAATTGCTGCGATGAAAATCTGAATGATAGGAAACCCACAATGTCAGTGAAGATAGCAACCATCAACGCTGCTGAGGTTAGTATGGTTCCTTGTCGGATTGCAATTCTTCTTGCTTCATTTGAAAAATCTTTCAATGTTTTTCGACCCATTGGATTCTTCAATTCTTGGTCTTGTAACTCCTCTCTAATCCGTGCAACAACGTGCAAACCATAGTCGACACCAATGGCTAAAAGCAATATTGGTATGGAATTCATTGCTGCATTGAATACTAAATTCATCCCTAATGTTGTAAGAAGACCTGCCATTCCATATGTTGACAATATGGCTAATACAGTCAAAACTAGTACGTTTGCAGTATCCCTTTTACTACGGAACTTTGTCCACAGAATAAATCCAAGAAGAAGTAGACACAAGGAGTTTAGTATTCCTAATTCTTTGCCAAGGTTTGCATTCTGACCAGTCGCTAACTGGGAAAAAGAAAATACTGAAATCTCTGAATCACCAGTCTCTTCAACTGCTTGTTCTTGAAGATCCTCCGCCCATAGAGTAATGTTATCTTGGACTTTATCTATTACCTCCTCACCGTGGTCTTCTGGCTCTGTAACTACAACGAAAGAGGTGATTACTGGTCCGCTAGAAGCCCAAGGGTCATTTCGATCATCAACTGGAAGGCTTTGTATTGCAATATCTCGGTAATCAATGGATTGTAACTGAATCAAAATAGCTAGTTGGCCGATTACCGCATCGACCTGACTTCCTGTGTTATTGTCATTAAATTTCAATTTAATATCTATTAGTCCAGAGGTTAATTCTGCAAGTTTGAGACTTATATTTTCTCCACTATCAAAGCGGTCAATCCAATTTTCTGGATTTCCAAAATTCCAATCTCTCAATAACTCTCCTGTTACAGTAATTGGCCTGGGTATGTTTGAAGCATAATCGGTAAGATTCGCTAACTCTGAAGAGATTGTCTCATTATCTGCTGCTATGCTGATGTTGACGTATTGCGATAAATTATCTATCCATTGATTAGCATAGACTGGGTCTTGTGTGCTCTGCCACTGAATCACGGAACTAGCCATGCCGCTATGTGATTGAACACCAAATAGAGGATATTGATGCCTATCTAAATCCGGATTTTCAAGCATTATTGCTTCAAGGATTGCCATTTGATTCCAGGTCGATTCTTCGTATAAATCACCTGATTCAATTTCATCAATGAACCGAATTATGTCGATTGATGCCTGATACACATCTTCGACTTCGTTCAACAGTCGTACGGTATCATTATCGGGGAAAAACGCATCCTCACTATTGTCAAAATCTATGAACATAGCATTTGGTACTAATGCAAGTATGAATACAAATATCATAGCCAATGCAGACTTTGGATTATCGGAACTTAGTCTAGTTAATTCATCGAATAACTTTTTCATTACCTTACCTAGCCTGATGTAGGAATTGTTAGTTATATTATTTTGTTTAAAATCTAACATTAATTGCTGCTAGTAGAGAGAAAAAAGGTGCCGGGAGCGGGGCTTGAACCCGCGACCTTCGGATGTCTCAGACACGTGAAGGGGCCTTGGTACGTCACAATTAGTTCATTTGAACTGCCCTATGAGTCCGACGCGCTACCAACTACGCCACCCCGGCAAGCATTCCGCCCACCGTGCTCACCTCTTTGAAGGATGCGGATGAATAGTAAATTTCGACCGACATAATAGCTCAGAATGATTCTTTTATTTGGTTGAAACAACCACAGCCTTCATGCACTTGTTCCTCTCCCGAGGACCAATGGTCGACCTTAACACCGCCATGGCAGCAGCCGCTAGTGAGAAGCGGAATCGCGGAAAAGGTGAGAAAGAGCGGAAAAAAAATCGCTCTGGTGCAGACATGGGCATAGAATCATTCGATCCTGTCAAGCACGTAAAGAAAGAAAAAGCAGATACTGTGTCTATGTGGCTGGTAATTTTATTCGCAGTTACTGTCTCTCTAATTATGAGATATATCGCTATGCCTAACTCTGAGGATAACAAAGATTTACTCTGGTTCATACCACTAATGTGTATATTCTTACTACCTTCTATTCATAGAGCTATCTTGTCCGAAAAATTTGTCGAACATTACACTAAAGGAACTTGGTTCAAGGCATCATTTTTGCATGTGTTTACTTGGTTAGCTATCACCTTTTTACTCACGAACGCTCCATTTGCCGACATAGTCGCCCCACAGGTTGACGATGGCTGGGGGATGATTTCAGAGGATAACTCATCCTACGACTTCACCAAATCAAGTAAAGGCTCAGTCACTCTCACAGATGGATACGAAGGTGTCCACTATATCGTGTTAGCATTTAGCGACAATTATGATGCAAAAGACTCCGATTATTCGATAACTTTCAATGGAGATTCTGTGGATAATTCATTTGCAAGTATTGAAGATCCAAAAGCACTCGACAAGGTTAGAGAACACAAAGATATCGACCACCCTGTTGCTATTCAAATCCCAAATAATCTTGAAGTTGGAGAATATGAAGTCGTAGTTAAGGTCACGGAAGACGGAAACCCTTGGGAAAATTCTAGAACTGTAAAAATGAAGTTAATCATTGAAGAATTAGTTCCTGAATCAACTGAGTAGTCTTGAAAGCCTTGCTGTAAGGGCATCTAACTGAATTGATTCTCCCCCACCCTCTACAAGCCTGAAGTCAATCTCAGCCATAAGTTCTGTTAATTCCAATTTTTGAATCTCAGAAAGGAAGTCTGCCCCATACAATTCTCTATGCAATTGATTGACAAAATCTGTTCCGGCAAGGCCGTATTTATCTAGCATTTCTCTCAATCTCCTCCTCGCAGCATGAAAACCATCTTGCCTACATGACAAAAGATACTGATGTAAAGTTTCAGGAGGTGCGGTTGCACTGGTTTCATATATTAATGAGCGAGTAACGTTTGATTCTAGTGCCGCAGCAACTTGCAATGCTGTAATTGCCTTTCTCATATCTCCTTGAGAAATACGAACAAGAGCCTCAGCAGCTTCTTCGTCTAATTTTATGTTCTCAATTTCTGCAACTGATTTCACCTGATTTAACACTTCAGCGTCTGCAAGGGGACGGAATCTAAATACTGCACATCTGCTCTGAATTGGTTCAATGATTTTACTTGAATAATTACAAGAGAGTATGAACCTGCAGGTTTGAGCATACTGTTCCATTATCCTCCTCAATGCTCCTTGTGCATCATGGGTCAAAGCATCTGCCTCATCTAAGAAAATTATCTTGAATTTTGCATCACCATAAGGAGCTGTCCTTGCAAACTGCTTGACTTTAGTTCTGATACTTTCTAATTTTCTCTCATCACTTGCATTCATTTCCAACAAATTATTCCTGAATTCTTCTCCAAAAATATCTCTAGTCAAGGCCATTGCTGCCGTTGTTTTACCAGTGCCAGGCGGACCTGCAAAAAGCAAGTGTGGGAAATCGGCCACTCCGGCATACGAGATTAACCGCTGCACAACTGAAGACTGTCCACGAATATCTCTGACAGTCTTTGGGCGGTGCCTCTCAACCCATAACTCGCTCATGTATCCTGATGTCGTAATAGGAATAACTTGAACCTTCGCCTTCTAAGAAATTAAACACATTTGCTTCGGCCACCCTACGGGTGGCCAGCCGAAAGGAAACTATACTGGCTCCTGCTATGAGTGGTTGAGTCGCATGTCAATTAACACCCGTAACAGTCGCAAAATCTCTAGTGCATTACTGATGGTAATTATGTTTTTATTTGCAGATTTGGCTGTACCACAAGCTGTTCCTGAATGGAATGACTTCGAACTTGAAGATGAGATTTCCATCCTTAAAACAACCACTGCGATGACGCTACTTAATGACACTGCAATAGATTCATCTTCGCCCAACACAAATTACGGCAGTAGCGAAACCGTGGATTTAGGCCAGACGATTACTGGTGAATCAAGGATATTAATCTCATTCAATAATACAGTTCCCTCAGGAGATATGGTGACAAGCGCAACCCTCAGTCTGACATGTGGTATCAATCCTTTAGAAATTGACAGCATCAACATTTACGCAGCGACTTTGAAGAGGGCTTGGATTGAGTCCTCAGCCTCATGGACTGGGCCTGATAATGGGGTATTCTGGAGTATGGACGGTGCTGATGATACCAGCGACAGAGGTGATTGGGAGCCTCCATTCTACGGATACGATAACAATACATTCCAAATTAATGTTACAGCAATTGCTCAAGATGCTGTTATCAACAATAAAAGTACATTCAACATATTGGTTGCTGCAACAGGAGCACCTTACTCATGTCACATGTCAGAATCTCTGTCCACCAACAGCAGACCTAGCTTATCAGTTACGCACCAAAATGGCTCTCATACTAATGGCGGAACACTAAACCCTAACTTTGTAGAAGACGGTGCGGCGTTGATGGATACTACTCAGTTTGTGCTGACTGCTGAAACCAATCCTGAGATAACATGGGATGCATTTACAGGCACGGATGCACAAGTTCAGTTATCTCTAAGCCCACAGTTCAAGGACGAAAATGACGATACTTGGTATTACAACTCTGACGACAATAGTTCCATGTTCACAATAAACACTAACAGTGGTTCTATTACGATACCGACGCAAGATTCTCTAAGCAACGGAACTACAATACATTACAGAATCCGTTCGGTTGACTCCACAGATACCATAGGAGATTGGGAAATTGGATATTTCCATTTACCATACCATGACGTAACAATCTCAGATGGCTATGGACAAATTTCTATTGATTTTGACGACCTAAGCTTATCCGAGAACACCATAGAAGATACTTTTGTAGATTCGAGCAGTGCTGCAAGAAATACCAACATGGGCAGTTCTGAAAACATCACAGTCGGTTCTTCTTCAAACTCAAACCAATATGGACTAATGCGCATAAACATGGACGATATAGGTCTACACTCAAATTCATCAATAATTTCGGCTAATCTTGTAATGTCCAGAAGCGCATACACAGGTTCAGCAGATGTTAGCCTTCACATAATGAATGCAGAAAACTGGGAAGAATCTTCTGTAACGTGGAGAAAGTACGACGGAGTCAATGATTGGGATGACGGAGGAAGATTGCCATCTATGTCGATAGGTGACTTTACTGGAGACCAAAGCTCTGCAACAATCGATGTAAATATTACTGCTGCTTTACAATACTGGAACGATCAGAGTAATTCCGCAACTCAAACTACCACACTATCAACTGAATCTCTCGATTTGATGATGGTTGCTTCGACTTGGGGACAAGACGTATCAACCTCTCAATTTGTCAATTTGTGCAGTAGTGAAGCAAATTCCTGTAATAAACCTAAACTTGAGATTACATATGATTGGGGTAGCAATGGGCCGCCAGCAATCCCAACTCATCTCAGTCCGCTTGACGGCCATCCTGTTTGGAATCTATCCGGCCACAACCTATCTGCAAATACCATGCCTACTCTCTCGTGGGATGGAACAATAAACTGGGCTGGTGACATGTTGATGGAAGTTTCAACCGATGCTGAATATAGAGACATAATTCACTCATTCAATACTGCAACTTCCAGCGAATTTAGCGAGACTGATGGTAATTGGTCAATATCCTCTTCCGATTCTCTTGATGAAGGTGTAATGTATCATTGGAGACTTGCACAGATTGATTCTTCAAGCCACCATCACTCATGGTGGTCAACTTCCTCTTTCTTGGTATCCAGTTTAGAATCTGAATACTTACAGGATGATGATCATAGATTGCGACTATCACATGGGAATGCTACAACAGCAGGTGATGCTCCAAGTTGTATGGACACATACATAGACAGTGGAACACCTAACAGTAACTACAATGACGAAGAAGATATGCAAGTTGCTTACAACACATTCCCGTCTGAGAGCACGATATTAATGGGATGTGATTTGAAGAGTCACCTCATTCCAGACGGCTATGCTGTGAAAACTGCAACCTTGAAGATGCGATTAGCAGATTATCCTTCAGGCACTCCTACTGTCGGAGTATGGGAGAGCAGACAAAATAATTGGACGGAAGAAAAAGCAACTTGGTCAAGTTTTGATGGTGTAAATTCATGGGGAACATCCGGTGCTAAGGGATGGGAAAGAGCAGGACTACAAGATTCTGAGTCCTTAGGAAACTCATATTCTGCTGGCGACTGGGTAGAATTTGACGTCACACTTGCAGTTCAAAACGCCATGCGTGAAGACAGAGCTGTTGATCTAATTGTAGGAATTGTTGGTGTTGGTAGCGGAGTTGATAGAAGCGCATTGTTCTATCCAAACAATGTTAATTCAGCAAACAGACCTGAGATCTCGTTCGTATACCTACCAGGTTCAGATGCAATACCTTCTGAACCTGTTTTGACCTCACCGCTAAATGGTTCATGGTCTGTTGAGAGCGGAATTAACCCCTCTCCACTAGATACACCACAGCTTGAATGGTCATACTCCACTGCAACAACTAACGTTGGAGGATGGTCTATTGAGATGGATACTACAAATTCATTCAATTCTGCAAACCTAATCATGGCCACAAGTTGGACAGACTCTGGATTTGATGTTACAAATATGACGTTTGATGTAGCCTCATCTTTAGATCTAGGGGAAACATGGTATTGGCGAGTTAGAGCTACAAGTATCACCAACCAAATTGGAAACTGGTCAAACACATTCCACTTCTTATTACCAGACCTAACAACATGGAGTTTAAGCAGTGATTCCGCAGCGGTTGAATTGCATCACAGGGAAGCTATGCCTGATTTGAACATACCAAATTTCATAGACACTTGGGTGGCTGACACCGGACTAGCTTCAACAAATGACCAATCATCATCATCCACATTTAGAGTTGGAACAAGTAGCACCGGACAAAATGCTACAGGTCTAATGAAAATACCACTGACTGAGCTGCCAAATCCTCAAAACGCACATATCTCCAAGGCTGTTTTGAATCTATATGCGCAATTCGGCTCTGATACAGATAATGCAATTTCAATTCACTCCTCCTTGGTATCTTGGAATACCAATGCAACAGGAACCACCTACGATGGAGTAAATAATTGGTCATCACCTGGTGCTATTGGAAGCGCAGATAGAGGACAAATAGCCGACATTAAAGTTGGTGCGTCAGCTGATTGGATGGAATTTGACATAACTGAAATTATACAACAATCATTTGCGAATGGAAACTCACATGCACTCCTAACCATTGCCGGTTCTATTGGACAGGGTCAAACAATTTTCACGTCTACTAGTGGTAATGAAAATGAGAGGCCTTGGGTGAATCTGACATGGACAACAGGAAATGCATCGTCCCCGGAGGTTTCTGGAAACAATACAAGCCCTAGCGTTGATGAGATAATTTGGGACACATCGTCGCATGCTTTGCTACCTGGTGCAACCCCAATGTTGACATGGAGCCATCCAAATAACTCGAATGTTGATGATTGGAGGGTCGTAATATGGAATGATTACTCAGATGAAAGAGAGGGTTGGACTGTATACGACAGCAGAGAATCATCAGAGGGTTGGGATTTAACAAATCAATCATGGACAAGCCCTGACAATCTAACCACTGGTGATTCATACAAGTGGTTTGTGCAGCCGATAACAGATGATATACTAGGTGCTAGAAGTAATGGCACTGTTTTCCATATACCCACGTTAACAGGAGAGCAAATAAATTCAACCGATGCAAGCATTGCTTTACAAGAAGGACAAATCGTAGAGGGGCTTGATTATCCATCAATCTTTATGGACACATATCTAGATTCAGGGTCAACAAATTCAGGATACGAATCTGGTGATAGACTGATAATGGGCAGATCAAATCTAACCTCATCTCTCAATTATGAAAGCATATCTCTACTCCAAGTGGACTGGTCATCAATTCCTATACCATCTACACATGAGTATATTCACGCCACTTTAACACTCAGTAAACTAAGTGGTGGAGAAACTAATCAGGAGACTGTTAGGATAGCTGTTTGTGAGGTTACACAAAACTGGAATGCGAGTGCGACCTTCAATAGTCCTAATGGTTCGTCAACAGCATGGCCAGATGAGTCATGTGAGGTGCCATTCGAAATTGTATACCTTGAGTACCAAGATAACACCGTTGAATTTGACATCACATATGCTGTCCAACACGCACATGCTGATGGAACTGACAAGATAAATCTCGCTTTCATCGTTATCGATGATACCACAGATGAGTGGCATTTCGCTAGTAGTGATTACATATCTGACGAGACAAAAAGACCTGAGCTAGAATTAACTTGGAGAACTGGAACTCAATGGTTACCTTCTGCTGCTACTAACATGGCACCTGCTGATGGAAGCACAATTTGGAATGAGACCGCATCTAGACCGAGGGGTGCTGATTCAAACACACTGAATTGGTCTTCGGCTGAGACAAACCAAAGTAAATGGCTAATGCAGATTTCAACATCGGACGATTTCACTGACGAAAATGAAACCTTCCTATTCGATTTATCAAATTCCTCAACCTATGACGGAATATGGGATCTAACTAATTTGTCTTACACTATCGAAAACCTATCCAACGGAGATTATTGGGTATACTGGAGAGTTAGAGCTGATCAAGATCACCGCCTTGGAAAGTGGTCAGAGGTCCACTCATACAGAGTACCCGGCATTGTCGGAAGCGATGATGGAAGTGGTAACCAATCGGTAACTCTCTACGATGGTTCCGTGTTTGATGAAACTGGTAGTTTACCAGGAATTCCTGATGCAACTATTGATTCAAATAGAGCCAATACGAAGCTAGGGAACAATGGAAGATTGGATTTGGGAATCTCTTCTGGCGGATCTGGGGAATCAAAGATTATCCTTACCTTTGACCTCAGTGAATTACCTTTCCCTACAACTATGACACCTACATCAGCGCTTCTCTCCTTGTATCGCTATAACGTTTCAGGAACTTCGTCGCTAACTGTTAGTGCTCATGCCTGTGACAATTTCGATGAGGACAATGTAACGTGGAATTCCAGTCCCAATTGCTCGAATACTGAAATTACTCGCTCAACAATGTTTGTAGTTCCGACAGTTGGAGTCCAAATTTGGGATATAACATCACTAGCGCAGTCAAATGCTGCCAATGGAAATGATACTCTTACCGTTATGCTAAAGTCTGTTGGAAATCCATCATCTGGTCACACATTCTATGACAACTCGGCTCAAGAGTCACTCAGACCTCGCCTAATTCTAGACTACGTAGACAATGTCGACGGAATAATTCCGCCTGCTCAGCCTGTTCTAACATATCCTAATGACGGAGCAATACTTTACAACACTTCTACTTGGGAACTAGAATCACTAGACAAACCGCAACTAACATGGAACAGTGTCGTAAATGCCACAGGATATGTAGTTACGATTGCGACAAGTGATGGACAGGTGAAATACAAGTCATGGGAAGACAGTGAAATAAATGGAACAACTTTCACATTCTCACAAGACTTAGTAGCTGGAGAAGTATACAGTTGGTGGGTTCAAGCAATAAATGAATCCATACCCGGGCCTTCCTCCAGCAGAAGGGCATTCGCTATTGGGGCACCTGTGAACAACACATACAATGATGACCATACTTGGACTTACACATTCCAAACCGGTAATGAGGTTGCAGATTTAGGACACACCAACATAAGGGATTCCTACATTGGTAGTAACTCACCAAACACAAATCACGGAGCCGATCATCTTAGTGTTGGATTTAATTGTGAGGGCTCTAATTCAGAATGTAGATCAATCATAGCACTCGATAACAGCCAAATTCCGCTTCCTATGAGTGCTAAGATACATTCTGCATCACTAAACCTTCAGATTGATGTGCCGACCCCAGTACCAATGACATTTTACGTTCATCGACTCATCACCAACTCATGGTCTGAGTCCGCATCGACTTGGAATAATTCACAGTCAGGAACGCCTTGGAGTGCTGGCGGTATGGCCGCAGGTATCGAATATGATGCTAATCCAATATCCAGTGTAACCATACAACCTGGAGATACGGATGTGTGGATTGACATAGGTCACAATGGAATGACAATGAACGGAGACCATGCTTGGATTCTAATCGCCGCTCCAGCCAGTGGTGCAAACGCTGCACATGTAGAGTTCTACTCCAGTGAAGACTCGTTAGAGTTGAGACCAATGATCAAGATTAACTACACAGATGTAAACACTGTATCCATCACTCCCGTTTCATCAACAACAGATGCAGACACACCGGTTCAATTCTCACACATATTAACTAATGCTGTTGGAGGGAATATTGCAGAAAATGTCACATGGAGTTCAACAAATGGTGCGATAGATGTTAATGGACTATTTACGCCACAACTGGTAGGAGTCCACAACATAACCGCTTGTTTCGGAGTCATATGTGATACACAGAGTATATCCGTAACTCCTGGGCTACCAACCACTCTAGTTGTAGATGATGTTGAAGAAACAATATCTGCTGATCAATCATTTACAATACAAGCAAGCGTAGTTGACCAACATGGAAATACAGTACCGGGTTTGACTATTGCTTACACACCGAGCAACGGAAGTATGGTCGGGGCTACATTCTATCCATACAGTGCGGGCTCACAATCTGTTTCTGTTGAATGGATGGGGCAGATAATAACAGTCAATGTTGAGGTTGTCGGTGGCGCACCAGTTAGTTACAGAACCACAGGATGTGAGGAGATAATTCACGCTGGTAAAACCTGCCAGCTGAATTGGACACTACTCGATCAATTTGGCAATGAACTAGATTTGGCAGTGGGTGGAGGAATTACATGGACTGCTGGCGGCGGTGTATTTACAGAAGCAAACGGTACATACTTCGCAATAACTGTTGGTAACTACAACATTACCATGCAATCTACTGGTGGAATTACTCATACCATACCAGTCCAAGTTACTCATGGTGAAATTGCAAACCTAGAAATTGCAGCATCAAGCACGGCAGTCACCGCAGATGATATCGTTTGGCTTAATACAACAAGAGTTGACATAATGGGTAACCGTTTACCTGTGTTAATTCCGATGGAAAATTGGACTATCAGTGACGGTATGATAACCGAGGGGCTGCCAGCAGAATGGCATGCACAAAGGCGAGGAACTAAGACACTCACAGCAAGTTATGCTGGCACTGAAAATAGTGTCACAATTCAGGTCACTGAAGGTGCGATAACTGGCCTAGTCCTAGTAATTGACTCTGTGGATTCCACCGGTTCATTACAAGAAATAACAGCTGATGACGAAATTGAAATTAAGGTAAAAGCGATTGACTCTGACGGAAACCGTTGGACAGAAAATGTTGCATGGACAGTTGAGCACGTAATTTACAATGACCAAAGTGTTCTACAAGAAATGACATATGGCTCTTCTACGATGTTTGTTCCAGTATTTGCTTCGGATTCCCTATACACATTAAGGGCAAGCTATTCTGATGAAAATCTAAGCAGTCCAATTCAGGTAACCCTGTCAATCTCGGTCGACCACGGTGAATTGGTTAGCGTATCACTTATTCAGCCTAGCAATTTGGTTCAGAACATAGATGCTGACGAAGATTTAACGTTCATCCCTCTACTAAATGATAGCGATGGGAACATTATCGATTCTTCAATCATATCCTACACTTTAGACGATTTAGATACTGGTCTATCCACAAACATAACTACACTTATCAATGATAATCTTGGAGTATGGGAAGCAACTAAAGTTGGGAATTACAGTATTACTGCGTGGGCTATTTCTGAAAGTGGATACAACATTAGTGAAACTGTTGATATCACGGTAAACCATGGAGTTTCGGTTTCTATTGATATCGATGTATTGGCAAATACTGCTAAAGCAGGGGATGTATACAACATAGAGATAACAGGAACGGATGAAGATGGTAATACATTCCCTGAGAGCGTAATTTGGACTGAAAATAACAAACCAGTTCCTCCGTCTACAATGCAGCCTGTTGTAGGATCTGAAGGACAGTATACATGGAGTGCGACCACAAAGGGAGTTCACACATTCAACTACCGAGCACCGAGCGGTGTCCAGAACCAATGGACTGTAACCGTATCAGCGCACCAAACAGTGGATAGAATCGAGTTAACAATCCTACAAGAATCAGTACTGCAGTTGGAATCTTTCGATATCGAAGTGAAAACATATGATGCTTGGGAAAACCAAATTCCAGTTCCTCCAAATACCCAGATAGAATTATCCGGGCGTATGACTGCTAAAGCAGGAGATAATGGAAATTGGACAATAACCACACTTGATGATGAGGAGCAGACTGTTACAATACGAGTCGACGGAAAGGAAGCCTCTGGAAAAATAAATGTCGAAGGCACCTTCATGGGATTCTTTGAAGCGGGAGGAGTCTTGTATTATGCAGGAGGAATACTTGCAATTTTGGTTGTTCTAGTTCTACTAGTTGTAATTATCATGATACTCAGATCAGGAGAATCTGATTACGACGATGATGATGATTATGATGACGATGATGATGATGACCAGCCTCAAGCGGCTGGTCCAAGTGGACCGGGTCCGGTAGGTCCAGGTCCAAGTGAACCACCACCCCAATCATACACTCCAAGTCAACCAGACTGGGCGGTCGAATATCGAATTGATGATGAAGATGGCACAGCATGGGCTGAAGCCGACGACGGCACGTGGTATTATTGGGACCAAGATAGGGCAGACTGGGAAGCTTGGGAATGAGCAGTAACAAATAAGTGTGTAAATGAATATAACTGGTAGGGGAGGGCTTGTTTGAAAAATCGAATTTCCATATTTATGATTTCGATTATACTGGTCCAAATTGCAGGTAGCGTAGTTGCATCAACTCCCGCAAGCATAGTCATTGATTCACACCCAGTTTCTGTTGATGCTGACCAAGCTGTCAGATTCGATGCTGTAGTAAAGGATTCAAGTGGAAATCCGATAAATGAACAAATTAATTGGTCAGCAAGCGATGGTAGTATTGATTCAACAGGTTTGTTTGTTCCTGGAAAGGCGGGGATAACCACAATTACAGCAAGTTCAGGAAATATCAATTCAACTACAACCATAAATGTAGACCCGGGGATGCCTGTGGGTATTGATACATTTATTGATTCAACAGAGATTAGTGTAGATGATGTAGTGAATCTCAATGGGACACTGGTTGATAGAGCAAATAATCACGTTGAGGGTGACCTTGTATGGAGATGTCAGAACGGACAGATTGATTATGATAATGGAACATGGGAACCAGATAGAATTGGTGTTGCAGTTATGCGTGTAATCTATCTAGAGCTTGAGACAAGGATAACATTCAACGTATCTGCGGGAAGCCCTACCGAAATCGTTGTTCCCTACGGATTAACTGTCCAGAGTGGAAATGTTTTGCACATTATGCCAACAGCAGTCGACGCTTATGGCAATCTCGTTGAAATTGAGAGAGCAGGGGAATTAACTTGGTCGGTTGAAAATGGTTCAATATCACAGAGTGGAGTTTATTTTGGAGGGACTCCGGGAATTTGGAATGTTTCTGTATCAAGTTCATCTGGAGCAAATGGCTCAGGAATTATCCGGGTTTTACCAGCACAAGCTACCGGTCTCAGTATAGGGATAAACACAACTGAGGCAAGAACAGGATCTCCTGTAATAATATCCGCAATACGCACAGATATTCTAGGGAATTCGGGCCCAGTAAACCTGCCGTTGGCCAATTGGAGCGTGCCAACTGGCTCGCTATCTGTTCAAGGAAGCGATGTGATATGGATACCTAGTCGAGTTGGTTTGTGGACCCTAGGTGTGAGTGATGAGGGATTCTCTGCTACTTTGGAAGTGGATGTTTCCTATGGAATTATAACAGGTATAGACATACTTCTTTCCGAGAACATCTTGAGGTCTGGTGATTCAATAGTTGCATCTATTTCTGCATATGATGCGGCAGGCAATGATAGATCTGTTGACGGTGCATGGACTATCGATGACAATCTTATTTTTGAAGAGAAGGAAGACTGGATTTTGTTGCGACCCGGAGAAATTGGCAATTATTCTCTTTCAGCTGTATGGTTCGATAACGAAACTCAGATTACACATTCCATTAACAAAACTTTGACAATAAATCCAGGAGAACTTGCAAGGATAATATTACCAGAAAGTGGGACTCAGATACCCTCTGATGGAGTTCTGAATTTGCAGCCTAAATTTGAAGATGAATATGGGAACTTACTTGGCAGCGTCCCGGTAACATGGGTGATTGATGGTGTTGACCTGACTATGGAGATTCGGCTTGCAGGTGACAATTGGGCACCAACCTCACTAGGAATGCATGAAGTGAGAGCTACTGCCCAAGGTGTGTTCGCAATTACTGACGTAGAGGTTGTTGCAGGGACCGCCAGACATTTGACAATAAATTTAGAAAATCCAATGTCTGTAAAAAGCGGAGAGCAAGTGGAATTTGCCGTCACTTCATTTGATGTTCACGGAAATGATGCTCTCGCAAACGATGTTGAATTTGAATTTGGAGACCCACTTGGAATAATATCACCCTCATCTCAGGGAGATGGATATTGGATTGTTGAAGGAGGTAAAACCGGTGAATGGAATCTAAGAATGTCAGCTGGTTTTGCTGTTTATGACACCGTAGTGATAGTTACCGATGGAAATCCTGTCAGATTGCTCGCAGAAATCCCAGAAGATACTCCAAGAGAAGGAGAAAATATGATTCTTAGAGTATACGCTATCGACCAAGCTGGAAACATAGTAGATGTTGAGCCGAGTGAGGTTGACATACGCTGTAGTGCTGGTAGTGCCAGTCACATTGCTGAGGATACATATCAGGTTTCAATAGACCAATCCGGGCAATCTGAATCCTGCACAGTCAAATGGGAAGGCTTGATTGCTCAGAAATTCTTTGACGTGGACGCTGTATTGTTTGGAGGAGGATTGGGTGACTCGAATACTGCATTGACTTTGGTTTCGATAATAATTTTCCTTTTCATTGCAATAATGGTAGTCCTTATCAGACGAATTCGATTTGATGATTCTGAGGATTATTGGGATGATGACTATGACGAGGACTTAGATGATGAAGACGAATTTGAAATGGGGTTAGAAAATACTGAAGTTACGATTGATGAAAATATTACCGAGGAAGACATCAAGCAAGAAGTCAAAGAAGAATCTGAACAGGAAACTGAGAAAGAATCCACTGAGGACTTGCGAACAAGATTAGCCGCTGAGGCAAGTAGGACCGGGGTTATGCAAGCGGCACCAGGTACGGAACAAGGTAAAACTGGTTGGTATATTGACTCTAACGGTGAACTGACATCATGGTTAGTTGGAGAAGATGGATCTTGGACTAGAGTGTCCTAATCAGATATATTTGTCACAGCACTCCACGGGTTTTATTCAGAGGATTCTATTGCAACGTAGTTCTTCTTACCATAGATTGCGTAGGTTGAAACTCCCAAAATTATTGCAGCAAGCGCTCCATATAGTGCCTTTTCTCCCATTATTATGATTAGCAAACCACCAGCGATTATTCCAAATATCTGGACATACGGGTAAAGAGGTGATTTGAATTTTGGATTATACCACGAAGCCTTATCCTTGGATTTGCGCAATACAATTACACAGACATTAAGGGCGACAATTACCATTATTTGGAAGCCTGAGGCAAGCTTTGCAACGTCCTTAACTGGTAGTGTTAGAATACAAATTCCCATTGCGACCGCAGTGGATATGATGGCCCAATGTGGAGTTTTGAACTTCTTGTTAGTATCACCTAGCGTCCCCGGTAGAAGACTACTCTTTGCCATTGCAAATAGGAATCTTGAGGCTGCTAATAAGCCAGATAGAGCACCAGAAATCATGGTCAGCACTGCTAGACACGCCAAAGCAATGCTGACTTTAGAGGATGCTACTGCATCCACAAACGCAAATATTGGGTCTTCTTTAGGCTCCCCGTTTTCTAACAAGACTCCGGTTTCAATTGAACCCATCATTATGAATGTAACCACAACATAAAGCAGAGTAATCAACAATAGAGAAATCAGCATACCCTGTGGTAAATTCTTTTCTGGGTCCTTAACCTCACCGCCCAGTGCTCCCGCCTTGTAAATTCCTGCATATGCCACAAACACTAGTGCAGACGCTTCAACAACTGAAAATGGGTCTGACTTAGTTTGATCTATCGCTCCTTCAATCGGGCGGGAAAAGTCAAAACTCGCATCAAATAATTGGAATATGCATATGATCAATATCAGTCCAGTGGTGAAAGCCAAAATCGGGGTTTGAAATGCCTTTACTTTCTTGATACCAAGTATATTCAAAATGGTGATTAAAACCAACGCAGACATGACTACGAAAGTTCCGTTTGTAGTAATGTCAAAATAATTGGTTACAGCATACATGTATGCCTTAAACCCAATAAGAGCAAATGCTGATTTTAGTAAGAAAGAGGCCCAGAGTCCAAGTCCAGATATTGTTCCAACCAGTGGACCAAAGGAACGCTCAAGATAGACATAGGCACCGCCATTGTCAGGCATCGCTGATGCTAATTCTGATTTTGAGTAAGTTCCCGGTAGGAACACAATACCTGCAATTAAGAATGCCAACCAGATACCAGACCCCATTACGGCAGTAGCAAACGAAGGTAAGACAAACAGACCAGATCCAATACTTGCAGCTACTGTCACGATGATAACACCGATCAACGATAATGACCTCTCAATCGAGGACTTTATGTCAGACACTACTCCGGAAATATCGCCTTTCAGCAATTTATCAGATGTAGATTTAATGTCCATTTATTCTCCCCTTTTATTCCAAATTTTAGACAGTTTCCGTTTTAATGCGTGTTTAATTCCGTTATCACTACCCAATCGAATAAAGAACTTATTGGTTACTACAGTTCTAGGATGCTTATCCCCGAAAAGTGGAAACTATGCTCTTGCGATAACTTTCATCTCGACGGCTATTGGAGTGGGTAATGCTCTAATTGCAAGGGTTGTTCTTGTCGGTCCCACTTGTCCAAGTGTGTCTGCCCATACCTCGTTATATCCTTGGAAATCTCTATCCATATCAACTAAGAACGAAGTGACGTCTATCACTTTATCAAGAGATGATCCAGCCTCTTCTAAAATTCTTGCAATATTGTCGACCACTGCTCTAGTTTGAGCTTTTATGTCATAGTCAAGCATGTTGCCATCTGAATCTTTAATTGGCCCACCTGGAATTGAATTGTCCCCTGGTTGTCTGGGGCCTACTCCTGATAGATAGATTAGGTCTCCTTCTCTCCTAGCATGGGGATACGCACCTACTGGTTTTGGGGCTTTTTCAGAATTAACCGCATTTTCTCCTTCAACAGGGTCGAATAAATCAGGACCGGCATTATTTGACTCATTATTGATGACCTTGGAACTAGAGTCGAGGACATCTCTATCTCCCCCATAATACTCAACATCATCCTCGTCATATTCCTTATCTCCTGTTCCATTGGATTCTGGATCTAAGACAACTACTGCTGCACCTGCGCCATGAATTGGCTCATATGCTAAAACAGAACCAGTTAGATCGTTTCGATTTGCATTCATAGCTGATAGCCACCACATAGGCTTGAACGCTACGACTTTTTTTACTCTTATTTGGTCATGAATAGTTCGACTTAACTGACTAACATCTTCAAGTCTCCCTTCAGACAAAAATTCCAATATTTTGCGATTCCACTCATCATCTTTCAATGAATGAATTCTATCTTCTTCTGGTTTTATTTCTTCTGTGAACATCCGATTTGATAAAGACATCACTGAAACTGCAACCGCCTTCCTGCCCTGAGCCTTGATGACATCCATACAAGATTTTGCAAGAATTGTTGTTTCTGCACGGTTTGAGTAAACATTGGTTGAACAAATCACCGCAGGTATTCTGTTATACGGATTTAATAATTTTAATGCTACAACTGAACCGACATCGATTGGGAATCCATCGTATGCAACTGTTCTAGATTCCAAGCCTCTCGCAATGTTCGCTTCATTCCAAGATTTCGCGAATTCTGAATCTATTCGCAAAGAGTAATGTATACTCCCAAGATCGTGAAAATCTGCATCGACCATAACCCATTCAGGATTTGGATCTGCCTGGATTTGATGACCGATTACACTTGGCCAAAGTGTTGAATAAATTATGATTAGGTCGGCATCGCTTTCCTCAATTTGTCTCCTGGCATCATCAAATGCGTCCCTGACTCTCTGCCATCCTTCATTCTTCTCAGGACATAATACAGGATGAGGATGTGCTGGGATTATCAACGATTTTACTACTTCTCCATTCATCCTCAAGCACTCCAGTTTCGAACCGGCCATTCCATGATAGCATTCCCAGTTCCAATAATCGTGCCATAGCCGTGCAATATTGCTGGTTCATTTGGAACTCCCATAGCAGATAGAAGCCAAGTGAATGCCCCGCCATCGGTTTCAGCGATTGCTTGTTCACAGAATTCTGGCATCTCATCGATTATTTGTTGTGACTTGCCTTCTCTCATCAATTCAATCATCCGCATGTCCCAAAGATGCATTGCATGGCTTGTAATGTGTTCTTTGCTCATGTCTTCTGGAGGATTTGTTTCCGTAACAAAGTGGCGGTGTGAGAGAGAATTGCTAGCGATTAGGAGGCACTTTTTCCCACTTTCTTCAATCGCTTTGGCAGTAGATCTGCCCAGTTCTAGCATCATCTCTTGCATAACTTCAACCGAATAATATGACAGACTACGGTTTGATGATATGGAAACAATCGGCTTATCCCACTCAGGTCTTACCATATGACAGGATACCAATGTTCCATAATCGACTCTAAAGTCTGGATTTTTCATCATCTTCACAGCCATGCCATTTTCTTCCGCTTTGTCATGAATCGCTTGCGCCAACTCGACATCTATGTCTAAGTCGTAGTTGAATCTAAACAGATTAGGGAAGACGGGATCTACACTTTTTGATGAACATTTTTCAACTCCAACAAAGTGAGTTCCTATGTAAGTTTGCCAATGCGGCGATAGTATGACAATTACATCATAATCTACATCTTCGAGAGATTTTCTTAGCCTCTCATAGCCCCATCGTAACTGCTCCCATCCGCCTTCAGATACCGGTTCATTTTGCTGAGGATTTTCTGCATACACCAAATGAGGAGGGTGTGGAGCTAAACAGCCCGCTACGATTTCTCCTTTCGCCATGCAATTCCCAAAACGTTCCGCATCTTCTATTCATCGGTTCCTCCTCGGCCATCACATGGGGGATATTGTGGACTTGAAATTTCGTCACGTTATGTGGCCTTCTGTGTTCTCGTTTGTGTTAATCGCATCTACTGTAATTATCGTGGATGAAAGAATGCCACCTGGACCAATGTCTATCGCTTTGTTAGCATCGCTATTGACAGCACCTCTTCTGTGTGTCCTAACAAACTCCGGAAACATCAAGGAACATGCCATTGGAGTTGGTGTAGTGTGTGTGTCTATGGCAATATTTTGGGCTCTTGGTCCAAATTATTTCAATATGGCAGCTCCATTCTTTGTGTGGATTTGGCAGTGTGCAACATGGCCCAAAAAGTCACACCCACCCTTCAGATATGGAGTATGGCATGGTTTTGGAATTTCTGCCTGTCTACTACCTTATGCAGTGCTTGTTGAGAAACTAATATGATTCCTCTGAATTTGGGAAATCTCCACTTCTTACATCTTGGCAATATTGTTCAACTGCGCCTGTAATTTGATTTTCTAGATCAAGGTATCTACGCAAAAATCTTGGACTAAAGTCAGTTGTAATTCCAAGCATGTCATGCAAGACTAAAACTTGACCGTCACAATCTGAACCCGCACCAATTCCAATTGTCGGGATAGAGATTGCTTCACTAACCTGCTTTGCCAAATCAGCAGGTATTTTCTCGAATACAATAGCAAAGCATCCAGCGTCTTCTAGAATTTTAGCATCCGCTATCAGTTTTGCAGCCTCCGCTTCTTGTTTGGCTCTCACTGTGTAAGTCCCAAACTTGTAAATCGATTGTGGAGTTAGTCCAAGGTGACCCATAACGGGTATTCCTGCAGACAGAATTCTGCTTATACTTTCGACTATTTCTGAGCCACCTTCAAGTTTAACTGCGTGCCCTCCAGACTCTTTCATGATTCGAATAGCACTCTCTAATGCGATAGCAGAATTACCTTGATAAGAACCAAATGGCATGTCTACCACAATCAAAGCTCTGTCAACTGCTCTCTCAACACATTGCGCGTGATATATCATGTGTTCTAGACTCATTGGTACTGTTGTATCTCTTCCAGCCATTACATTTGATGCTGAATCACCAACAAGAATAACGTCTACTCCACCTCTGTCAACCAATTTGGCAAGGCTGTAATCATAAGCTGTAAGCATCGTGATTTTTTCACCAGCTCTTTTCATTTCCTGGAGAGTATGTGTAGTCACTTTCTTTGCATTTGCGTGAACTGACATTTGTGTGCCTCACATACCCGAGAGGTCGTACCGTTTTCAATCTTCCATGACACAAATATTGATTGCTTCACTGAAAAAACCGATTGACCACATGCCACCTTCGCGGCCAACTCCGCTGTCTTTGATACCTCCAAATGGAACTCTCAAATCTCTATGCAACCAAGTATTAACCCAAACCATTCCCGATTCAATTCTCTCTGCGACAGTTCTTCCCCTCTCTCTCGACCAGACACTACCTGCAAGGCCATACTCTGTGCTGTTTGCCATCTCTATTGCCTCCTCATCTGAATCAAAGCTGTGAATGGTCACAACTGGACCAAAAATTTCCTCAGTTGCAGTCCTTGATTTATGAGATAAATCTGTGATAACAGTAGGCTCTATCCAAGCACCTGCCTTTTCGATCACGTTACCTCCAAAGATTATACTACCACCCTCCGATTTTGCAAGTTCAATGTAAGAGAGAATTTTTTCTCTGTGCTGGTTGCTAATCACAGGCCCAATCTCAAAACGTTCCAATTCCTCAAGATATCTGGATAAGAAAGACTCGTAAAGTGAAGAATGGACTAAAATTCTTGACCCGCATAAACAAATCTGACCTGAATTCAAAAATGATGCTCTCAGAACACCTGGAACAGCGACATCTAGGTCAGCATCATCTAACACGATTGAGGCGTTTTTGCCACCCAATTCGAGACTCAATTTCTTGAATAGAGGAGCAGCGGTTGCAGCCACTTGCTTTCCAGTTGCGGTTCCCCCGGTAAATGAAATAGCCTTTATTTTAGGGTGTTCGACTATTTTTTGACCGATTTCGGGACCATACCCATTTACTATGTTCAACACACCATTTGGTAATCCAATTTCCACGCAAATCTTGCCCAAGAGATGTGCTGTGAGAGGTGTAAGTTCACTAGGCTTTGCAATTACAACATTGCCCATTAACAGGGCTGGAGCAATTTTCCACGTCAACAAATAGAGAGGTAAATTCCATGGTGAAATTAGCCCCACAATTCCAACTGGTTTTCTTACAACATAATTTGTTGCATCGTCCATTTCAAATGTTTCATTTTTCAAATCCCTACCAAAACCCGCAAAGAATCTAAAATTGTTAACAGACCGTTTAGAATCAACATTTAGAGCAACATCGATTGGTTTTCCGGTGTCCAATGCCTCCAACTTAGCAATTTCTTCAATCCTTGCTTCTAAACCATCTGCGATTTTATCTAGCCAGTCACACCTTTCTTCAATTGATAGTTTGCTCCATTCTTCAAATGCGATTTCGGCCGCAGAAACAGCAGATTGCACACTTTTTGTTCTTGGAACTGATGCTATGACTGTGTTGTTGATTGGGGAAATGTCATCAAAAACCTCTTCGGTTGAAAAAAACTGTCCACCGACTAGGTTCTTGACCTGAATCATGTATTCACCTCATAATGCCAACGGTCTTGGTCTGGATCCCACTCATCCCATGTTGGTATTGTTTTGAGAGTATCAATCATTGATTCAGGTACTATTCCTGGAACAATAAATGCCTTCTGTCTGTTGAGTGGATATGGGTTTCTTAATTCAATTCCAAGGCACCCCAAAATTGCTCTTGCAACATACCATGTTGCTTGGGAATTCCAACCATGTGCAATCTTCACAACAATACCTAGGCCATCAGGATAATCAGGGTGCTCAATCGCCATTCCAAGTAAACCGTCAGCGCCTTCTTTAGCGATTACTTTGCCATCACCAATCTTTAGGATTGTTGAATCTAACCTGTTGAAACCACCGACTAAATCGGGATGTCTACACATAGCTTCCCAAATCCAGTCTGATTCTTTATCTCTGACAAGACCTGCATAAATTTTAGCTAATTCAGCAACCGTGTTCGAAACTGTTGGAAGGCCACAACCGTCTTTGGCTATCCTGAGTGGTTGCCAATCCTCCCCCAAGAATCTTCGTAATTGCTCCATGTAAGCTTCGAAGACCTTGTGAGTTGGTAATGTATACCCTGCTCTATTCCATCCCTTAGCCCTGCATCCTGCTAGAATCGCAGCATGTTCACCACTGCATGTATGGTACCAGCGCCTTGGCCTCCTAACCTGCCTTCCAAATTGAATCAATGGAACATCGACAGGTGTAAGCATCAAAGGCCATTCCGCTTCTGCAAGCAGTGACTGCGCGGCAGCTACGTGTTCAGTGTCTCCATTGTGACTAGCGACTGAAATGGCTTTTTGTTCCCAAGAAAGGCTACCTAATTCCTTTGTGAAGGCCTTTATCATGAATGGCTTCATCATAGACCTGCCATAACACAAGACATTCCCGCCAAATGAATGGATTACCTCATCACCATGACACCAAGCAACTGCCCCATGAATTGTGGTTTCTGATACGCCGTTTCGCCTGTAATCAACTAGAGGCATCCATTCAACGTCTCTACCGGTTGGTATCCCTTCGACGTCTTCCCCAAGCGGTGAGTCTGGATAAATCGCTGAACCGGGTCTTCCAGGAGCAACAGCCGAATTTTTATCATGACGTAAACTCATCTTATCACCCCAACATTGGCACAACCTCACGCCACCATGCTTCCATGTTTCTAATGACACGGTCATTATCATGATTGAAAAAATCGAACCAGCACATTAACCTGTCATCAGGATCGAAGCGCTGTTTTATTTGGTTCACAATTTCACTGGGGTTTCCAATCAAAGCATTATCTGCAGCCTTCTCCACCTTCTGTGGGTCAAGTGTTCCCTCCAATGCTTTCCAATATTCCCCCAATGCCTGCCTTGCTTCTTCTTTGGCAGCAATTGACTGTTCTTCGGGAGTTAGACCTTCTTCTGCGTTAATGAAAACAAACGTAGTCCTAGGCATATCTCTTCTCTGCCAATCCAAGCCCTTTTCTGCGAATATTTTTCTCATTCTGTCATGTGTTGATTTGATTACATCTGCTGAGGTTATTGACAAATTAAAGACCTTGACTGGTAAAAACTTGTTCACAAATTCTTGAGCCTTTTCGTCATGTGTTCCTGCGATTAGTTCTAACCTATCTCTTGGCCACTCTTTTGGCACTATGGATATTTCTTCGAAATTGTATCTCCTTTCTATTCGAATTCTATCAGCAGATTCTCCATCACAAATTTGTTTAGATTGATTCCAATCGTCTTCGGTTTTGAAATCTTCTCGTGTCAAAATGGTCTCCATCACATCATCAGATCTCAATATATCTCCTCTCAAGAGACGCAAGAAAATTTCACTCGCCTCCATGAATATTTTCCTCTTCAAAGCTGACCAACAGACCTCCTCCAACTCGTTTCTTGGGAATACTCCATACGGTCTTGCCATAAACTCAAACCTTCCGGCACTAAACCCTAAATGCAGTTTTCTGGTATCATCAATATGGGATAAAAATTGGACTGCATTTGCGATTCTCTCAGCCTGTGCGATTGGCCCACCACTGGCTAGCAAACTTATCACGGCAGAACCTATATCGATATTTTTAGTTCTTCGAAAGGATTCAAGAGCAAGTTGACAAAAATCTGTGCAAAGACCAATTTCTCCTTTCCAATGTGGAACTACGGGCTTGGAATTAAGTTGCTGAGTCTGAGTTGAAAGATGGGCTTGAGCAACCCATGCAACTCCAAACCCTAATCTATCAGCAGCAGCAAGTTGGCTGTAATAATTTGAGAACATCTCCTTTTCTGTTGGAGTATACCCATTGTGGTCAGGAGTCTGAGAAATTGAGAAGAAAATATCAAACTCCATCTTACCCCTCCAACTATCGGAAAATGAACCAATGTATCAACGTTATTCGGACGTAAGTTTGGAAATCCTTTGCCTCACGGGTTCTGGTACTATCTCTCCTGCTTCCATGAATTTGGTCATAATATCTGATAATTGGACCATTGCTTCATCTGGTTGGTTCGATATCTCAGCAAGATCTGCTAGGCCCCAGCGTGCGACCAAGATTCCTGACAAATCATCTATTTGTTCAGCAATTGTGAGTGATTCAACCAACATTGCTTGGGCTTGTTCTAATTCTCCTAAAGACGAGTAAGAGTGTGCAAGGTCTGCCAAAGCCTCCATTTTCTCAAACTTTGCAGATTCTGGTATTATGTCGAGTCTTTTTTGCAAGTGAAGCTGACTTTTCTCAAAGTCATTATCGGCCTTTGCAATGTGAGCCAGAAGAGCATGGCCGTAAATCATCCCTTCAACGTCCTCTGATTTTTCTCTTAATCGCATAGAACGATTTGCAAATATCGCAGCATCTTCAGTTCCCAAAACAAGTAGAGAAACGTGGTGAAAGATTCCGGCAGCCAAAGCGGTAAGTCCCTCACTTTCGGATTTAATTCCAAATCCAATCAATTCATCCTTATCAGCTCCCTGATGCTTCAATAATTCAAATTGGCACCATCCACTATCCTCGGAATTAAGAGCAACACTGCCTGCGTGATCTAGAAGTCGACCAACCAATGCGTCACGACCTAACTCTCTTGCAATGTCTACAAGGTGCAGTGCAAGACTTGTGTTTACAGATTCAATTCCTTCTCCATCTGCAAACATTTCAAGAATTTCTTCTGCCTGTGTTCGATTCAATTCCGGCAAAAAATCACCTCAAATAGAGCGCAGACGACCACCATCAACTGCTAGAGACACACCCCTTATCCCACCTGAAATAGGCATGCACAGGTATGCTATTGCTGCACCTGTTTCTAGTGGATCAATTAGGCGATTAATCGGGACCTGATCCATCCAACCAGAGTGAATTTGTTCGATATCTTTACCTGTTTTTTCCTGAATCGACTTAGCCAAGGATGTTAAGCGATCAGTGTCTGTGAAACCGGGTAGAACATTGTTAATTGTCACACATGCAGGAAGTTCACGTGATAGTGACTTTGCCCAAGATGCCATTGCACCTCGCAAGGTATTCGATAAACCGATATTAGGTATAGGCTCCTTTACAGATGTTGAGATTATATTTACTATCCTACCATATCCAGACTTTTCCATGAGTGGTATCAGTCCCTTGACAAGTGAATGAGATGCATGGAGATGTCGCTTAAATGGATCAATGAAATCTTCAATTTCGTTTTCAATCAATGGCCCGCCAGGTGGTCCTGCTGCATTATTTATCAAAATGTGACATTCATCGATTGTGGAAACGAACTCTAAAATAGAATTTTGATCCTCTAGATTTAAAGAGACTGCATTGTGGTTAACTCCTTCTAAAGTCGATAATAATCCTTGGGGATTTCGGCTAACAGCCGTCACCTTGGCCCCTGCCATTGCGAGCATTTTCGCAGTTGCAGCACCTATTCCCTTGGATGCACCACAAACGATTGCGTGTTTGCCTTGCAAAGCGGTTTTTGAAAATGGGAAGTCATTTCCTAGCCAGTCCATGTCATTCCCAGACACACTTACCACTTGAATCTTCACAGCCAATCCCTAATTGCATCTGATTGAGTCAACCAATCATCACTAGCCACGTCAATAATTGAATAATGGTCACCAGGGAGCCATAAATTTTGGACAGGGACCCCTCTGGCAGCCATTGCTCTAACGTAAGATTCTGATTGTGTCCAAGGAACGTCTGCATCATTTTTCCCGTGTATTAACAAAACTGATGATTTTGCAGGATTATCGATTGGGTTTAATTTCCTCCAAGTTTCTATATCCTGTTCAGGGCTAGATCCTATCCATTTCCGTACTGCATCGCCCTCATCGGATAACTTTGCATGATCAGCTGCAATTAGGTCGACGATTGGTGATTGAGCGACTACAAGCCAGGGTTTTCTTTCAGATACCGCTGACATAAGAAGTGCAAGATGACCGCCGGCAGAGTGACCAAGTATCATCGACCTTACCGTGTCAATTCCAGGAATTAGTGACAAATGACCCCAAGCCCTCATGACATCTGATAGTGTGTCAACCCAAACTCCCTCATCACCAGGCTCCCATCTTTTGAATTCAATATTCCATGCAGCTATACCTTGTTCTGCCAAGTCTTCAGCGATTGGAGTCATTAGTTCAAGTGTGTATTTTCTTTTCCAGAACCCTCCATGAATGAGCATGACACATGGTATCCCCTCATCTTTTTGATACGGAGATGGATTATCAGGCATGTGTAAATCTGCGAACTGCCAATGCTCAGCACCCCACTGGATACGATCAACTGACAAAATAATCAACTCAAGGAGTGACTCGGGATCTATCCCTTGGGAATAGAACTGTTTCTCTGACATTCTTTGACCCGGTTAGTACCATCAAAAGGCGTGCAACGCCAAGCCCCCAACCAGCGTGCGGAGGTGCTCCAAATCGGAATCCGTCAGTGTAAAATGAGAAATCCTTTGGATCTAGACCCTTCTTTCGAAGGTTCTCCTCGAGGACCTCAACATTGTGCTCTCTCTGCCCGCCACTCGTCATTTCATCACGGCCATAGTTAAGGTCGAAACCTCTAGACAACTGACCGCCAGTTGACCCAACCTCGCCGGGAATGTGGTGTATGTAGAATGGTTTCATTTCCATAGGCCACCTTGGTAAGAAGTGAAAGCCGGGATATTTTTCAGCAATTATGTCACAATGCGATGAGTCAATATCATCACCCCAAGAGATTTTTTCACCTGCGTCCTGAATCATCTTTATTGCATCACAGTATTCGATTCTAGGGAATGGAAGGCTTGGAACATCAACTGTTACAGGCTCCTCACCTTGACTTTCTCTATATTCATTGATAATGGATATTTGATCTTGGTCATTTTCTGATATCATTTTCCAAATGTGATGAATCATTCTCTCCTGGACACACATTACATCATCATCATTCATCCAAGCACCCTCTATATCGAAAGATATGAACTCATTCAAGTGTCGGTAGGTGTCATGATTTTCTGCGCGGAATGCTGGGCCTATCTCGAACACTCTCTCCATTCCACCAAGAACCGTCAACTGTTTGTATAACTGTGGACTTTGTGATAGGAATGCAGGAGTATCAAAGTACATCATTGGGAAAAGGTTAGTCCCTCCCTCAGAAGCCGATGCAATGATTTTAGGCGAATTTATTTCTTTGAAACCCTCAGAAATTAGGTGATCTCTGCCATACTGCAAAACTCTCGACCTTAGAGTAAACATTGCATTAACATGAGCCCTTCTTAGGTCCAAAAATCGATTGTCTAAACGAGTATCAAGACCTATGCTTACATTATCTGTCACTCCCAAAGGCAATGGAGTCTCTGCTCGTGTTAGCAAAGTAAATTTTGAAGCTACAACCTCATACTCTGTTGGAGGTTGTGGCTGACCTTCAGGAACTTTTGGTGGTCTTTTTTCTGCCACTTTTCCTGTTATTTGTATTGTCGATTCTCGGGATAGACCTTGAGCAAGACTCAACTCGTCATCAGGAACCTCACCTTGTTTCAAGAAAACTTGAATCTTTCCTGTACCGTCTCTAAGGTCAATGAAACATATTTTCCCTTTCCCTCTGTTGGCCTCCATGAAACCACAAATCGTGACTTCTGTGTCGACAACTGATGAACCCAATTCTGAGATTTGCCCAATTGTATGGGTTCTAAATTTAGTAGGGTGCCAAGTAATCTCGTCTGCCATGTTTTGATGCGAGAGTCTTTCCAACATGAACTCATCGCTGAGACAAACACATAATTGATAGGTGACAAATGAGCGGAGTATAACATGCCAGATGACCTTTTCACTTCAGAAAGTGTTTCATCTGGACATCCTGACAAACTATGTGACGCAATAAGCGATGCAATAGTAGATGCTTGTATTTCTAGAGATAAAAATGCAAGAGTTGCTGTCGAAACGAGTGTCAAAGGTGGTCCCGAAAAAGGAATAATTCTACTTGCAGGTGAAGTAACCATGAATGGTGACCATCCTGATTATGAGCAGATCGCAAGAGCTACTGCTGCCAAGATAGGATATGACTCTCATGACATTGGATTTGACTCAACATCTGAGAAAAGGTGCGAAGTAATACTGCGCATAACATCACAAGCTGCCAACATAAGTCAAGGAGTAAATACCTCAGAACAGGGTGCTGGAGACCAAGGCATAATGTTTGGCTATGCTTGCACAGAGACGGAACACTATCCAGAATTAGAAGGCAGATATTTCCCTCTTGCAGCAGCGCTATCTCAAAGATTAACCAGAAGAATGACTAATGCTAGAATGGATGGAACGCTTCCATGGGCCAGACCGGATGCAAAAAGCCAAGTTACGGTTGAATACAAAAATGGTAAACCATCAAGGATACATACAATTGTCATCGCAATTCAACATGACAAAGATCTCAAAATGAGATTTGATGGTTCAGAAGAAAAAGAATTGTCATTTGTCAAACAAGAAATCCGTAAACATGTAGTTGAACATGCTATTCCTAAATCACTAATTTCCAACGGCTACAATTTAATCGTCAACGGAACGGGTCGTTTTGCAGACCCTGGTGGCCCATACGCCGATGCCGGTCTAACTGGTAGGAAGATAATTGTTGATACATACGGTGGAATGGGTCGTCATGGTGGTGGGGCCTTCTCAGGAAAAGATCCCTCCAAAGTCGATAGGTCAGCTGCTTATGCAGCGAGGTGGGCAGCAAAACATGTAGTCGCATCAGGGCTTGCTACAAGGTGTGAAATTCAGTTATCATATGTTATTGGAGTAGCAACCCCTGTAAGTGTGAGAGTTGAGTCGTTCAACACGTCTGAATTAACTGATAATGAATTAACATCAAGAGTAAATTCAGTGTTTGATTTTACTCCCAAGGCAATATCTTCAGAACTAGACCTTCTAAGGCCGATATACTCTGCAACATCATCTGGTGGCCATTTTGGCAGAACCGCCGGCATAGACGGAGAGTTCCCATGGGAAGTTTTAGATGAAGATAAAATAAAATCTCTGAAGAACTGATATGACCGGCCCTAAGGGCCGATTGGATGAAATGTGTGCAATTCGTCGGGTTACCTATGTCGAGCCGATTCAAATCACTTGTTTTGATTTTTGTAATGGCCCTCGCCCCTATGGTCCCCTTTGCAAGCGCTCACCCCACAATTGGACTATCGACCGATGTAAGCCACATCATTCTATCACCGGGTGAATCTGCGAACTTGAGTCTCACAATTGATAACAATGGTTCATCAATAGAATCCTATGTTATTGACGTGTCAGGGTATAATCCTGTTTGGGAAATAATACCCACAGATACCAATGTTTCAAACGTAATTCCCACGTTTAGCGCAACAACAACCATAGTGATTAGGCTATCAACAAATGCAACACCTAGTGATTCAGGAACTTTGACTATCACCGTTACAGAACCAGATAACAACATCTCAAGTCACATTGATGTTTACATCTCGGCTCAAGCCAGGTATATGCCAGGTATAGATGTAACAACAGCAGGCGATAATGGTCTTGTTAGCATGGCACCGGGTGATAATCAAAACATAACAATCACTACGTCAAATCTTGGTAATGTTGAAGATACGATATTATTATCAGTAGACCAAACACCAGACTTTGCAGGTTTCTGGGCAAATTGGACTTCTGGTGAGACTAATAACTCAACAAACAACTCTAGCAATAACACTAGCGGTAACAACACCAGTGGCAACAACACCAGTGGAAACAATACCAGTGGCAACAACACCAGTGGCAACAACACCAGCGGCAACAACACCAGTGGCAACAACACCAGCGGCAACAACACTAGCGGTAACAACACTAGCGGTAATTTGACAGGCAATTCTACCAATGGCACCCTGATAATGTCTGTTCCTCAAGGTTGGGAAGTTCGGTTTTTGGACAATTCTATGGATTCCATGTCTCCATTTGAAACTAGAACCGCCACATTGCGAATTTCGATACCGACCGACGCAAATCCGGGATACTACGGATTTGAGTTGTTCTCTGCAACTGCGCTGGGTAATTTCTCAGTTAGTACAATTATGATAGTAAACGTTAGTGCAACACACGACTTATCTTTCAACCACATACAAGGTGATATTCTGCTACCTGGAATGAATTCTACTTCAATAATTGACATAACCTCACTATCATCCAGCGTTGGAAACTGGACATGGCAAATAGATACCAAATCTGGTAACTGTTCAGCCCAATTGAATAATTTACAGACACAGATACTTGAAGATTCTAACTACCAACTTCAAATAATTATCAATGCGCATGAAGACATGCATGTGGGAGAGATTTGTGAGTTCCATATTAGTGGCAGTTTAGACATGGATACAAGCATTGTAGAAGAATACAACTTCTCTATCACCATCGGGGAAATGTGGGGCCTTTCCATGGTAATTCCAAACTCAATAAAGCTCGATGTTGATACTGCTGAAACGTTCAATGTTGTAATTAAGAACGAAGGAACTGAATTAGACACACTCTCATTAATTGGAATCGACCAACCTGGAGTCACGTTTACTAATCCAGATCCTGTTAGTCTGGATAGAGGCGAGTCGGTATACGTTGTAATGGAGGTCACTGTCGATAATTACCTAGTAGGAGATATACAACTAGATTTTACCCTCTCTTCCACCAAGAGTGGAGTTGATTCAATCAATGCAAGCGGAATATTTGAGATAAAGGAATATGCCTCTCTGTCAGTAACTGGTCCTTTAGAAAATAGAATTTCGTTGATACCAGGGAGCAACTCCTCTGTGAGCTTAAACGTTAGTAATAGCGGAACGAAGGATCTAGATATCTCCGCATCTGTCAGTGGTTTGCCCAATGGAGTAACAATCACCCAGGGACTTGGAGCTTTAACAGTCGATGCAGGTGATTACAACATTGTGGAAGTGACTATTTCTGCGTCTTCCACAGTGTCCGCAGATTCTTACCCAATCACCTTTAATTTTGATTCGAGTTGGGTATCATCTGACCTTACTCTAGACCTACAAATCTCCGACAGAATAGAAGTAGTTCTTGGTGCGGTGGAAAATAGCATAATTGCATCGCCAATTGATTATTCAAACCTCTCTGTGATGATAACAAATCTCGGAACAGTGCAGGAAACTTTCGTTGTTGAAATCGATAATGAACTAGCCAGCGAGTGGTTCTCAATCAGCGTCGATGCTCTATCACTTACTTTGGAATCTGGAGAATCAGGTTCTATCACCTTGAGTGTTAGAGAAATATCAACGGGAGGGCCACAATCTGGAATTCCTGTTGGTATTAACGTCACTAGCTCATCAAATTCATTAATCAAAGACTCAACTCAAGTCTTACTAATACCGCAGATAGCGAATGGAACTATTACCGTATACGACGACGATCATACTGCAAAACCAGGAGAGAATATTAGCGGAAGAATTGTCATAAGGAATACTGGAAGTTCAATAGATATCATGACTGTAACTGTCGTTGAAATTGATTGTGATATAGAGATTGAAAGCGTGACCTTGGGTCCGGGTGTATCATCTTCACAAATTCCTTACGAATGCGTCATTCAAAACGATGCAAATGCCGGAGCAAAAGTGATGACTTTCAGAGTAACCTCAACTGCTCGTTCAGATTTAGTTATCACGAGCCAAGAGGTTTACACAGTTGTAACGGTGTATGAAAATTCAGCTATAGAAATCACTTTCAATGAAACAGAATACAAGTTTGATAGTGATATTGAGGACATGGCAATTCCGTTTACTGTATGTAATCAGGCAAATACTCCTATCTCAGGCAAACTCGATACAACTGGCACAAACAAAGAACTCCTATCTCCGAGTATATACGTGATTGGAGAGTCAGGCGTGAATAAATCATATACTCTGCAAAGCAAAGGGTCGATTGGAGATTGTGATTATTTCAAGTTGAGTTTGTCTTCACTCAGAACAGAGAGTTTCCGGGCATCAATTACCATTAAAGCCGAAAGTATGGTAGGAAGTCAGAGTATTTCCGATGAATCAGAAAGTCTGACGTTTGAAGTAGATGGACCAAGTGTTCCACCAGATGGTATGGATTTAGGATTTATGAAATTGTCAAATCAAAACTCAATAGTTCTACTTTCAGCTGGTTGGGCAATTTCGCTACTGATGTTTGCATACATCAGATTATTCAGAAAGGCACCTGAAATTGAGGAAGAAGAAGTGGAAGAAGAGGAGATACCACTTGGTCCAAACGAAGTTAGAATTGATGAGTATAACAAGGTTACATGCACTTCTTGTGATGCAAGGCTTGGTGTTCCAGAAGATAGCGAACCACCCTTCAGATTTACTTGTCCAAAATGCCAAGTTAGAATTCGAGTAGTCAACTGATTATCGTTTTTGAGCGATTAATAGGAAAGCTGTGTGACCTATTGGCCCGTTTATTGGTCGCATTCCACCTTTTGATGCAATCCCCCACTCTCTATCGATTACCTCACCAGCCCAATCAATTTTCAGACCAGCATCACTACATGATTTCCAACAATTCTCCAGTTGAGATGAGGTGGGTGCGTAACACGCTAATCTACCTCCAAATTTAAGAAATGGAACTGATGAATGTATTGCTGAACTATGCTCCGGCATGTCTAATATGATAGCATCATACCTATCTTCACCCTCGATATCTTCAACAATTGAATCGAAGTGAGTGTGCTTTGGAAATTCAAAAAAACATTTGGATGCTCTTTCTAAATTCAACAGGCCGATTTTAGAATGCTCCGTTCTTGGCTCGGCTGTAATCAAATGTCCACTACTTCCCAAAACTCTTGCTAAATGGAGCGAGAGCCCGCCGGAACCTAGACCGGCCTCTAATACCGTATCACCGGGACCAACACCTAATTTTGTTATCAAAAATCCAGCGTCTTTAGAGGAAATAGTCTGCGCCCTACGAGCCATACTGCTGATCAGTTCGGGCAACCTAGTTGGCATTATTGTTAGATATTTTTGACCGACTAATACTTCATCTCCAACTCCGCAAGAGCCTAATGTTAGTTTTGGATTGAACACACCCAAACCTTTGTGTTTGATAGCTTTATCAACAAGGCGAATAATGTGAGTTTTACCATCTTCCTCCCGCAATATCACATACTCGGACATGGATTGTGCTGAAGGGATGTTTTGATGAATAATTCGGAGGATTTAACGAAATCAACAAACGTGCTATTCAATGCAATATTCGAACAAATTCATATACCATACATTACAACCGAATCATATGAAGGCAATCCGATTTACAGCCCTTTCTCTTGTTGCTTTGATGTTATTTAGTATCTTAGCCTCAATCTCGGGACTAATTCCAGAGAATGAAAATTATGAAAATGAATTAATTGAAGAACCAACAAAAATGGAAGCAACAAGCCCGGGGCACTCTGTTTTTACTGAGTATGTCGGTGCACATTGGTGTGGCCCGTGTCACGGAGCTTCTAACGCACTGCACAACCTTTACACCACAAATGGAGGAGGCGGAAGTCAATCTGAAGATTACACATACATTTCATTTTACGAATCCGCCACAACTGGATGGCCCAGTGATGGCCCAATAAATCGCAGAGCTCACATTAACCCTTCATACTACCCCACAATGGTCTGGAGTGATGCACCTTCCTCCGATTCCACCTACTACACAAGCAACACAAACACTGCAAGTCGCTACGAAAGTGGCGGTAACATGGATGCAAATGCAGCGGACTATTCTGTAAGCGTTATTCAATCCGAAAACGGCAATAACATGGACATTGATATTACTGCATCTTACAGTGGATCTGGTTCAAAAACTGTTTTCATTTATGCCGCAGTAACTGAAGACACGTCCCCCGAATCATATGATGGTGGAGGACCAAACCCACACCACGTTTGGAAGAGATGGTTATTGAACGGAAATAACAATGGTTTCGAGTCAGTTACACTTTCCGCGGGTAACTCCGTAACAAAATCCTGGTCTGTTCCGATCTCGGTCGTTCGGGCTGGTGGAGGAACCAATGCCGCTGGAAACTTCCTAACTGTTGCTGCATTACTCGATGGAAGTCACACCTCACACAGGAATGTTCTCTCTGCTGGTGATTCTAACATGGCGCCAACAATAGATGTCGGTGTAAAGACACTTACAACTAATAACCCCTCTGCACCAAATGGTGGCTACATCAACGGTGACGTTATTGATCTTGAAGCGACTGTAATTAACAACGGTGTAGATGCTTACAGAGACGGAGGAGATGTTAGATTCTTCTACAAAGCAAACAACGTGAAAACATACGTAGGCTCAACACAAGCGCTGTCGAATTTCGCAGCAACAGGAGATACTCAGATGTTCACGGGACAGATTGATACTACTAATCTACCAACCAACGCTTATCAAACTACATTTGGTGTTGAAATTTCAAACCTTGTCGCTGACAAATCAGGAAGTAACAATCAAGCAACCAAAATAATACCACATGACTTAGTTCCAGTTGCGAGGAAAGCACAAGTTATCGGTGATAATAGTATAGAAAGAGGAGATAATTTCCTTATCGAAGCAAAGACAAATTTCAATGATGCAGTTGACGTTAACACCTCATTTTTCACATTTGAAGTTGAGATATCTCCTGCTGGAGAAAACCAATGGGTGAGTGGCGATTTGATTGTAGGCGGAGACGAAGTGTTCCAGGAAGGCACCTCTAACGAACACCGTCAATATTTGGTAAAGCCAAGTATGAACATGGGTGCTGGTTTCTATGACATAAGAATCAAATCTATTGACTCTAGAATGCAATCGAGCAACTGGGAAGTTACACAAAATGCATTTGAATTAAAGAATGCGCTACCTGTAATAACATCGGAACCGATACCAACTGTCAAGGTCCAAACAAACACACTGGTTTCAGTAAGAGGAAATATAGCAGATGCAGAAACTGACCTCAGAGATTTATCTATCTCCAGCAATAGCCCGAATTTTGTGGCTTGGCATCCTGCAAGTGAAGAAATCGAAGTTTACTTTGAAAATATCAGGTATGTCAACGGAGCGCCTACCGCCTCTGGAATTGAGGTGTCAGTAAATGATGGAACTGACACAGCATTCGGAACATTACTTTTCAATATCATTGAAAATGGCCAGCCACGCTGGGCAGGAGTAGAAAAGCAGTATGTTGACGAAGGTCAGTCTTCATCATTGCTGCTACTACCTTACCTCACAGATACTGATAGTAACGGTCAAGTTGCTCCAGCAGAAAATCTGGCTTTAGCTATTATTTCGAATACCAACCCTGGTCTATTGGATGTGTCAATTAACAACTATGCACTAAACTTTGAAACTGTTGACCAAGATGTAAACGGAGAAACTACCATCACTATCAGAGCGAGCGATGGTGAGCAGTACTCTGACCAAATGGTAACTATTGCAATCAACCCAATTAACGATGCTCCTAGACTAGATCTGTCAGAATTAGAAGGACTGAGATTAAAAGTTGGCACACAAAAAGTAGTTTTCTTGAATGAAATCATGGAAGATGTCGATGGCGATATCAACGAAGTGATTGTTACTGCTAGCAACCAAGTTCCCGGAGCTGCTAGAATAAATTTCTTAGATAACACATTGACATTAGCATGGGATAATCCAGGGATGCAAACCGTTACCATTCAAGTTGAGGACAGATATGACTCTAATATCTACACATTTGTCGTAGACGTCTATGACAGCATGCCTCTACTTGTCGGAGAGGGCCCGGACGCAGATGTCTGGTTGTCTGTGTCTAATATTTACATCAACGAAATTCCTCAAGTAACCATGATGCTAAACAAAAATGACGTTACCATAATTTCGCTTACAACTACATGGCAAATGTGCAATGATTTGACTGGGCTGTGCTTATTCAACGAAGTCCATGACCATGACATAACGATGAAGAGCACGGGTTGGACTTTCGATCCTTTGAATGGTAATGTCAACGACGATGGCTTGCAGTTCAAAGATTATCTCAAAGTAGTAAAAGTCGAGGCTATTGCATCCAACGGCGACAAATTTGAGTTCAAGGATTCAAATCTAAAATGGACTGCCGAAGTTACTGCTCCTGGACCTGAAACAATGACTGAGGAACAAGTGATAGAACTCATTGAACAACTGGATTTGGAAATTGCAGAAAAAGAGTTAGAAATCTCAGGCTTAGAAGAGGGAAGCGAAGAATACAACAACGCTAACTCAGAACTTGCTGAACTTCTTGAAGAGAAAGAAAATGCGTGTAAATACACAACATGTTCGGAAGCAAAAACTGAAACTAGTTCCGATGCAGATGGTAGCGGAATTGATCTAACTGTTGTTGCGATAGTTATTGGAGTAATTATCATGGTTCTGTTAGCTGGTCTACTGTTCATGCGAAGTGGGGAGAAGAATCAACCTACTCAAATAGTTGATTGGGCAAATCAATTGCCCGCAAATGACGCAACTGCAAATTCAATGTATGGTGGAGCGCAAGAAATATTCCAGCAGCCAGTTGCTGCCTACGCACCAGTAACACAACAGGTTCCGCCAGGAGCACCTCCTTTGCCACCCGAAGGACTTCCCCCGGGATGGACCATGGAGCAGTGGGCGTATTATGGACACCAATATCAAAGATAATCAAGGCAAAATTTGCCCTTGAAAATCTATGGTGCTTGCCAAACGGCTAAAACGGACCGTGTGTGAGGGTAACTTGTGACCGGAGACGAAGTTGCCGAATTGGACAAGTCCGAGGACCAGCCTGAGGCTGAGGACTTTGAAGAAGAGATGGTGACAATTTGGAGTCCCGAATCTGGTGACAACCTCGAAATTAACGAAACTCCAATAGACGAATGGGTTAGAAGTGTTGACTTTTCTACGACGGAAGAAGTTCCAATACCAGAGCGACTAGTTGACCAAGTTATTGGACAGGAAGCTGGTTCTGTTGTAATCAAGAAAGCTGCCGAGCAGAGACGCCACATGATGATGATTGGCGATCCGGGAACCGGTAAATCCATGCTTGCAAGATCGATGACCGAGTTACTTCCTCAGGATAAGTTGGAAGACATCCTATGCTATCCTAACGAAGATGACGAAAATGAACCTAGGATTAGAACTGTTCCAGCCGGGCGTGGAGACAGAATAGTCAAGACTCAAAAAGAGGCTATAAAAATCCAGAAAGAAAAAAGTCAGAAAATGCTTATGATCGGATTCGTAGCTGTTGCATTCCTACTAGCAGTGGTTGCTATCCAGAGTGGTGACATCCTTACTCTCTTATTCGGAATGTTGCTACTGATGTTTGGTTACATGTTCTTGAGGTCCAGAATGGGTGGTGCAGATGAGGCGAGAATTCCAAAGGTGTTAGTCAAACACCAAGGTCAAGATCCTCCGCCGTTTGTAGATGCTACGGGAACACTTTCAGGGTCTCTGCTGGGAGATGTAAGGCATGATCCATTCCAAAGTGGTGGTATGGAGACACCAGCACATGACCGGGTGGAACCAGGTGCAATACACAGAGCACATGGAGGTGTCCTTTACATCGATGAAATCAATCTCTTGAGATTGGAGGAACAGCAAGCGCTTCTGACAGCAATGCAAGAAAGAGCATTCCCTATATCCGGTAGATCTGAAAGGTCAAGCGGTGCGCTCACTAAAACAGAAGCAGTGCCCTGTGACTTCATACTAATTGCCGCTGGTAACCTTGACGCCATTCAAGGAATGCATCCAGCACTAAGAAGTAGAATTCGTGGTTATGGATACGAGGTTTACGTGAACTCTCACATGCCTGATACCACTGCAAACAGAAGACGATTGATTCGATTTATCGCTCAAGAAGTTCGCAGAGATATAGGCACATCAAGAGAAATCCCTCATTTCGACAGATCCGGTGTTTCAGTGATATTGAGAGAAGCACAAAGAAGAGCAGGCCGCCGTGGAAAACTATCACTCAGACTACGTGAACTTGGTGGTCTAGTTAGAATAGCAGGTGACTTGGCTTGCGAGGAAGGCGCAGAATACACCACCTCCAGACATGTATTGGCGGCACGTAAGATAGCAAAGCCACTTGAACAGCAAGTAGCGGACAGAATGATTGAGAGAAGACAAGAGTATTCCTTGATTGTAAATTCAGGTAATAGAATCGGAAGAGTAAATGGACTGGCGGTCCTAGGGGCAGACTCAGGTCTTTCAGATTACAGTGGTATAATGTTACCAGTTGAAGCTTTAGTCACTCCATCACTCTCTAGCGGAGGAAAGGTATACGCAACTGGTGGCCTTTCTGACCTAGCGAAGGAAAGTGTCACAAACGTTAGTGCAGTTATCAAGAAACTTACAGGAAAGGATGTCTCAGACTATGACATTCACATTCAGTTTGTAGACACCCATGGTGTTGACGGTGATTCTGCATCTATCACTATCGCTACTGCAATAATTTCTGCCCTAGAAAACATACCAATCAGGCAAGACTTAGCAATGACAGGTAGTTTGTCTGTAAGAGGAGAAGTATTACCGATAGGGGGAGTGACAGCAAAGATTGAGTCTGCTGCCAAATCTGGAATAAAGACGGTAGTCATTCCTAGAGCAAACTCCCAAGACGTCCTATTGGATAGACAATATGAGGACATAGAGGTAATCGCTGTTGACACCCTAGATGAAGTTATGCAACAAGCACTTGTTATTGGAGATAAAAAGACCAGCCTAGTTGAAAGATTGTCTGCGGTAATAGATAGATTAACGCCAGACATTTCAGCCAGTAGTCAATTATCTTGAGATTGTGTCCTCAAATCATAATCCATGGTAAAATCATCGAAAGTCGGTGATTAACTCAAGTATAGGATGCTTACAAGGTAGATCATGGGAGAGTATGTTGAGAATGAAGGCCGGTCTTTCCAGAGAAGAATAGCAACAATATCTCACTCAGCGATTCTGTTAGCAATTTTTTGTCTGGCTATGATTCATCTTGAGTCTGTTCTCAAACCGTTTTTCATTGCAATGGGAATTTATTTTGTTCTCAAACCCGGAGCAGACTACCTATCTAAGAACAGTTTTCCAGTTTTCCTTTCATATCTAACAATGCTGCTGCTATTCATACTAATTTTGATGTCAACCGCATTTTTTGCTTGGTCACAGACTCAAGGCCTGATTGAAGACGAGGAGCGACAAGAAGAATATGATGAAAAACTAGACGAAAAATGGAAACAAGTCAAAAATCTGCCATTAGTAGGTCCCGCATTGACTGAAGCAGTTGATGGAAGTGATGGTTCGCTTGGAACAGACTTACAATCACTAGGAATCGGTTCAGGTGGTACAGCAACAGGTTTAGTTGCCTCTGTTGCAAGTGAAGTTGGAGCCATGCTTACAACAAGCATAACAGTTCTATTTTTCCTAATTTTCATAATTTTTGAAGCACACCTTTTACCAGGTAGAATTGAAAGGGCATGGCCAGGAAGTGCATCCGAACGTGTAGAGGTAATACAAACTCAAATCCAAGAGGGCATAAACACCTACATTGTCGTAAAGACTGGTTGCGGTATAGGCAGTGCAATTATTGCAGCAATAATCATGTTTGCATTTGATATTGACTTATGGTTTGTATGGGCTGTTATGACGTTTATTCTCAATTATGTCCCATACATCGGTTCCTTGATAGCAACAATACCTCCTGTATTACTTGGACTAATTCTACTAGACCCTTCTTTGTTGATAGTAATGACATTACTACTTTTGGTCAATCAGCAAGTTTGGGGAAATTACATTGAAACTAAATGGGCGGGTAGAGCGCTAGATTTGTCCCCTGTTGTATTGTTGCTGATCACGGCATTCTCGTTTTGGTTATGGGGGATTCTGGGCATGATTTTAGCAGTCCCATTATTTGCGATTGTAAAAATTGTATTGGAGAACATAGAACACACAAGACCAATTGCAATCCTGCTATCAGAGAGGGCGCCTACTCTTGAAGAAGCTTGGCAAGACGCTTTGAAAGACGGAAATCTGTCGACTGGTGAATATCACAAACTTGCGAAGTTACAGGAAACATTAGGCGTATCAGATGAAGAGGTACTTAGAATCGCAGGCAGATCCGCAGCTCAAACAATTCTGAAGAGAGGAAGAGCGAGAAAGGATGAGATTGATTACATATTAACCTCCTCTGAAGGAAGAGATGATTTCTCAGACCTTGAAGAAATTCTGATTCCCGGCAGGATAACTAGTCAAGCTAGGGATAGACTAGAGCAACTAATCAAGAATCTTGAGAAGGAATCTGAAGAAGAATAATCACAGAGTCTCTCTAAGAAGTTTTTCTAATTCAGTATTGATCATTAGAATTAGCGTACCGAATTCTGGTGGAATATTTGGGTCCTCATACAATTCTTCAAGCTTAGCTTGAGTTATTGCAATTCTAACATCCATCTGTTTAGATTTGTTAAGCAACCACATTTCACATGCCTCCTTAGCTCCTTTTCGTATATTTCTTGGAACCTTAGGATCATCTATCTGATTGATGACCGTAGCGATTTGAACTAGTTTTGTCTCCATGTCGGACATGAGTCTCACCCGCACAAAGTCTCGTGCTATCCGCCGTCGAGAGTGTCGGCTTTAAGTTGATTGCCGCCACCCGTGTCTCATGGAATCAGCAGAAATCGTGTCTTGGACTCGAGTCTCGGTTCTATTTTTGGCATTAGGAATAGCAGCATGGATGGACCATAAAGATAGAAGAGTCCCCAATGAGTTCTGGATT
>MDSY01035480.1_pt1 | contig 58365 bp, 44 predicted proteins | sample 811131 | NCBI WGS metagenome assembly MDSY01 (sample SAMN05326643, study PRJNA326480) | marine metagenome | isolation source: seawater | place: Atlantic Ocean: South West | collected 2010 | reverse complement strand
TCACCTATAGGAGACCAAGCACCCCCAGCGTTTGCAGCAACGACTACCATACCTGCAAACAACCAACGCGTCTCTTTGTCGTCTATCAACTTTCTCAACAGCGAAATCATCACGATGGACGTCGTCAGGTTATCTAGTAAAGCGGAAAAGAAAAAAGTTAAAATACAAATAATCCACATCAACTTCACCTTGCTGCTTGTGTTGATCCGATCTGTAATGACTCTGAATCCCTCGTGCGCATCCACAAGTTCCACTATTGTCATCGCACCTAAAAGAAAAAACAAAATACTTGAGATCTCTTGCATGTGGTGGAGAAGTCTGTGCTCATAAAAACCACTTAAAGATGCATGTCCATCGTGGGAGAAGGACGAGAATAAATCCACAAGGTGTGTTGGCACTTCCGTATAGCCTGTCACAAATAAACCCCATAACACTGTTCCCGTTAACAACGCCGATGCAGCTTTGTCTATTTTAATATTATGTTCGAGAACAATTCCGACATAACCGACTACGAAAACTGCAAGTAAAATATAATCCATACGCTCTAGTTCAATGTTTTAAGCGCCTTCGCGAATGCTGTGGCTGTTAGTAATGTTGAGTCGGAATGTATGGCATGTGTGGCTTCAAGCGCACGACATATCACATCAGAAGTGTCTCTAAATATACCCTCATCAGACATGTCGACATTGCTGTCACTCATCAAGTATGCAAACACTCTCGCCATTCCACAATTTGCAATAAAATCAGGGATTAACGTAATCCTCGTATCAACATATTCTGCAATGGGTCCATAGAAAATTGCTTTGTCTGCAAACGGAACGTTTGCCCCAGACGACATAAGTGTTACTCCTGCATGAATCATCCTTTCAACTTGATCTTGAGTGACAAGTCTGGACGCTGCACAAGGCAAGAAAACATCTGCTTTCACATCCCAAATTGATTGATTGACTTCATCAAATGAAAGGGTATCAACGGATACGAGTGAATTGCCTCTTTTTGCAAAAAACAGATCTGCCACTTGATCGGCATCCATCCCTTCAGCCTTGATAAGCCCACCTGCTCTATCGATAATACCTACTATTTTTGCCCCCGCTTGAGAAAGATAGTAAGCTGCAGCAGCGCCTACATTCCCCCAGCCTTGAATAATCACTCTCTTGTTTTTTATATCACCGCCATAAATATTGTAAAAGTGACGTATCGATTCTGACACGCCATAACCTGTTATTAAATCGGCTACTCTGTACTTACGATTTGGATCTGGAGAAATATTTATGTCTTCCACAATCTGAGAAACGCCTTGACGAAGATTTCCTATTCTATGAACTTTTTGGGCTTCGTTTGGTTTAAAGTGTCCTGTAAAAACACCCTCTTGAGGGTGCCAAACACCATTCCTTTCAGTAATTGGAATCACTTCGTGTATTTCATCTACATTCATGTCCCCTCCTGTACCGTAGTAATGCTTAAGAAGAGGAGTGACTGCAGCATACCAGCGCTCAAGTACACCTCGTTTACGGGGATCGTTTGGGTCAAAATTAATCCCTGATTTTGCACCCCCGATTTGAGGCCCTGAAACCGTAAATTTGATTTCCATCGTCTTTGCAAGAGACTCCACTTCATTTTTATTTACACCTAAGTGCATCCGTGTTCCACCCCCTGCAGCACCTCCCCTTAGTGAGTTAATCACGACCCAACCTTTTGCTTCGGTCTCGGTGTCATTCCAACTAAAAACAATTTCTGGCTTTCTTTCTTCGTAACGCTTAAGAATTTCTTTCATGAAAATATCTTGTGACTTTCGAGCAGCAAATATAACCACTTCTTATCATCTATTGGGCATCCAAACAGCGCCACTTGATGAAGAAATAAAAGCACCCGTCACAGATTGTAACGTATTTGATTTATTGAAAAATCTAAGGAGTCCCAAAAAGGCAAATGCATACGCTTCTTTTCCATGAATCATATTTAAATCAGGAGTGACAAATTTAAAAGGATGACTGCGAGAAAGTGCATAAAGACGTGACATTAAATAGGTATTTAATACGCCTCCCCCTGTGACCAAGATTTCTCCAGGGGATTCGCAAGAATTGATGATTATCAAGGCGATATACTCAACAGATGTGCACATTCTATCCTCTAAAGACATATGCTTGTAGGTATTCAAAACTGGCAAAATCTCTGCATTAACCCATTCCATACCTAGACTTTTTGGAGGTGGAAGGTGATGGTATTGCAAAGACATTAAATCAGTCAAAAGCGCGGGAATCACCTTTCCGGAAGAGGCTATTTCCCCACAATCATCGTATGCCAAACCTTTTTCAGATGCGATCATGTTCAATAAATTGTTACACACACCTATATCCCACGCCCTCGTATTCTTAGAATTCAAATGAGAGATATTTGCAAAGCCCCCGAGATTTAGACATGCCGAATATTGCGAGAATAAAACAGAATCGGCCTTAGGAACTAAGGGTGCACCCTGTCCACCATATGCGACATCTAGTCGACGTAAATCACACACGACAGGAAGAGACGTAAGCGCGGCGAGATCTGCTCCTGAACCAATTTGAACAGTATACCCATCATTCGGATTGTGAAAAACGGTGTGACCATGAGAAGACAAAAGATCCGCCTTTGTGTTGAGTGTATTTACACACTTCGCAGAAAAACGTGCCCAGTCTCTGTCCAATTGAAAAAGTTTCTCAGACGTCATCTGCATACTTTCTCTAAGACGAAGGGAAAGGTCAGACGGATACTCAAAACACTCAAAACGTGTGATTTGCCCACTCCAATTTAACGAATCCTGATCTGCGACAAACTCGCATACCGCGACATCTAGACCATCCAAAGACGTTCCACTCATCAGACCAATCACAACCCAAGGCCCCTTAGAGGGAGCAGTTAATGTATCTTCGTATTTCATTATATTTTCAATATGAATTTCGAACTTACAGAAGAACAGATTGCCGTGCGTGATGCAGCACGGGATTTTGCACAAAATGTGCTAAAATCTGGTGTCATAGAACGTGATAGAGAACAAAAGTTCCCTGCTGAAGAAGTCAAACAGCTTGGCGAGCTCGGGTTTTTAGGAATCATGGTGGACACGAAATATGGTGGGTCTGGGATGGATGCCATAAGTTACGTGTTGGCGATGGAAGAAATCAGCAAGATAGATGCTTCTACGAGTGTTATCATGAGCGTGAACAACTCACTGGTATGTTATGGAATTGAAAAATACGGAACTGAGGCGCAGAAACAGAAGTTCTTAGTGCCATTGGCAAATGGGCAGAAGATTGGGGCATTTTGTTTAAGCGAGCCTGAAGCGGGTTCAGATGCAACATCACAGAGAACGACAGCAATAGACATGGGAGACCACTATCTGCTCAACGGAACGAAAAACTGGATTACAAATGGTGGGAGTGCATCAACCTACATCGTTATTGCTCAGACAGATGTCGAAAAAGGACATAAAGGAATCAATGCAATTATTGTAGAAAAAGACATGCCAGGTTTCGTTGTGGGTGCAAAGGAAGATAAACTTGGCATCCGTGGTTCGGACACACATACATTGATGTTCACTGACGTTAAAGTGCCGAAAGAAAACAGACTGGGTGACGATGGCTTTGGCTTTAAGTTCGCAATGAAAACATTGTCAGGAGGACGTATTGGCATTGCTGCACAAGCCCTCGGCATTGCATCAGGCGCATACGATCTCGCGCTTGCATATTCAAAAGAAAGAAAGACATTTGGCACAGAAATCTATAAGCATCAAGCCATAGGTTTTAAACTCGCCGACATGGCGACTCAAATTGAGAGTGCAAGACTTCTGGTTTACAAAGCTGCGGCACTCAAAGACGCTGGAGAAAACTACGATCTTGCGTCGAGTATGGCAAAACTATATGCTTCTGAAGTCGCGATGAAACAAACTGTTGAAGCCGTCCAAATCCATGGTGGATATGGTTTTGTAAAAGAATACCACGTAGAGCGTCACATGCGAGATGCGAAAATCACTCAGATCTATGAAGGGACAAGCGAGGTTCAGAAAATCGTCATCAGTCGAAGTATACTAAAGGACTAGCTCATTTCTTGAGTTCCAAACGGAACGTACGCCATTCAAGTACGTCACCACTTCCTTTTTTCCATCTGCATCGATGTCTTGAATTGTTACTTTATCTGCACGCGTGCGCCCAGAAATACCTACTGGCTCTGCCTCAGATAAAGTTAATTCTCGTAACCAACCCTCTGCATCGATAAATATTACGGTTGATTTACCGATTGTATTAGACAAGCGGAAAGCTGGTTTTGATCTGGGATTGATGACCACTGGGGTTGACCCCCTTACTTTTCCTGAACGCTTTAACAAGATCACACTTCCGTCATAACAACCACCATAGATATAATCTTTCGAGCCGACACGTATGTGGGCGAGATGAACCACATGTTTATTCGCCGTGAGGCTTTTGAATCCCCATCCTGAAGTAAGACGGCCCTCAGCTCTGAGATTGATGATATCACCACCTGTCGTTGCGAGTAAAATTCTGAATTTTTTATTTTTATCATAATCGAAAACCGCAAATCCAGACACCTCTGCATCATATGGAAACCCCTTGAGATCACGGCCCAATCGGTCAACGACATAAAGCGCAGAAGGTGACGCAAAAACAGTTTGGTATTTGTTATTTGCATATAGATCCACTTCAAAAGAATTGCCTATTGGGGGACCTTCTATCGTTTTCGACCACACCACTTCTCCTCCAGCGCTTAAAGCATCAACGGACGAATTTTCCGGATTCCAAACAATGTCCATATCAATGTCTTTGTTATGATCTCTGGTCACACCTAACAAAGCCTGGTTTTCATAATAATCAAGACGTGATGGATTCTCCCTCTCAATAAGATCTGAGTCCAACACTGTTTGTTCCCGAATGAATACAGTCCGATTCGAATATACATGTGATGTAAAGCCGTCTATGTCATCTGCTTCTCCCCAAACCACAATTCTATCGTCACCAGATTGCAGTTCAAAAAAACCATCTGTGCAGTCCTTCCGGCTGAGCTTTGTATATGATTCGTTGGAAATTTTCCATTTGGCAGCCATCTCTCCCGGATTGTCACTCCACCCATCCAATGCCACTTGTGTCCCCACCAAATAACCAGCCTTGTAGGGGATTGACAGAACTTTGGTATCCAATAAATCCGAATCAATTGCACGGGAAGTATGAAATACGACCAGAGAGTCATTCGAAAATTTATGCAGTTTTTCATCAGATACAGGACGCCACCACGCGGCCCCATCAACAGGAACCCTAGAGGCATCCCACATTTCCCAAACACACCAAGCGTCGGAAGCTTTTAATGTAGGGTCTGAAGCTGATTCCCCATCAACATGAGAGCCAAATAAGAAAAACCAAGCTGCTAGTATGGACAGCAACAAGGATATGAAGGGCAACAATTTCATGCGTCTAAGTTCCGGCATAGTTTAAGAAATCCGACTCCAATTTGGTCGATCTTTTAGTATCCGCATCAAATTGATTTTTAGCGTCTTGTGAGTTGGCAATTCTAATCCAGGATCTTCATCTAAAACGCGTTGAGCAATATACCTCGCTGTCGTCATGATCTCCCTATCTCGCATCAAATCAGCCATCTTCAAATCAGGAACACCACTTTGTTGCGTCCCTAGAATATCTCCCGGGCCTCTAATTTCCATATCTACCTCCGCAATTTCAAATCCGTCATTTGTCCGACACATGGTTTCTAACCTGCGCCTCGCTTCACTACTGAATTCATCTTTTGTCATTAAAATACAATAGCTCTGACTCCCCCCTCTTCCAACTCTCCCGCGTAGTTGATGTAATTGACTCAGGCCAAAGCGCTCGGCACTTTCAATAACCATCAGCGTCGCATTTGGCACATTTACGCCCACTTCAATCACTGTAGTCGCTACGAGGATTTGTGATTGACCGCTTGCAAAACGCTTCATTTCTATCTCTTTATCCGCGGGCTTCATGCGGCCATGTACAATGCCGATTTGATACTTCGGAAGAGGAAATCTTCGAGAGATACTTTCATAACCATCCATCAAATCTTTATAATCAATGGTCGCACTCTCATCAATCAGAGGGTAAACCATGTAGACCTGTCTGCCTTGTGCCAATTGTTTCTCAATAAAAGACAAAACCTCTAATCGTTTTCCATCTGTTCGGTGTGCTGTTACAATTTCTTTTCTACCCGGGGGCAATTCGTCCAAGACACTAATATCTAAATCTCCATACGCCGTCATTGCAAGTGTTCGAGGAATAGGGGTTGCCGTCATAACTAGTACATGCGGAGGGATTTTGGATTTGGCCCAAAGCTTCGACCGTTGCGCCACACCAAACTTATGTTGCTCATCGATCACTGCCAACCCCAAATTTTTAAAGACAACGGAAGGTTCAATTAATGCATGTGTGCCAATTAAAATATCAACGCTACCATCTGCTAGCCCTTCCAAAATAGGTTTTCGAGCAGATTTCTTGACAGACCCAGTGATAATTTCAACGCTGATGTCCATATCCTTGAGCAAATCCCCAATCCCTTCGGCATGTTGGAATGCAAGTATTTCAGTGGGTGCCATAATACATGCTTGAAAGCCATTGTCTATTGCCAAAAGAGCCGACATAAGCGCAACAATGGTTTTTCCACTCCCCACATCTCCTTGGAGCAGTCTGTTCATATGCCAACCCGTTTTAAGATCTAACCTGATTTCCTTCAAAACGCGTTTTTGAGCATTGGTCAGTTCAAAGGGCAGATATTGACTGTAAAATTGATGGAATTTCTCTCCAACGTTTGAGAAAACCACCCCAGGAAGATCAACCGTAAGTGTTCTTTTATGTTGAAGTAAAACGAGTTGGAGATAAAGCAATTCTTCAAATCTCAAACGCTTTAATGCCCTGTCAGCCTCAAGGGGGGTCCTTGGAGCATGGACCATCTCAAAAGCCTCTCTCCGTGAAGGAAACTTTAATTCAGACAACAAATGATCTGGCAACGTCTCCGTTAATTCAGATTGAGTATCATCCCAAGCCACCCTAATTAACCTCGCCAGACCCGCGCTATTTAATCCGCGATTCGTTAATCTTTCAGTCGATGAATACACAGGATGAAGCCCTCCGCCACGTCGTTTCTCAAACGCATCTGCCTTCTCAACTTCAGGATGAGCGATATTCCACTTGCGTCCAAATTTTGTAGGTCTTCCAAATACAACCACCTCGACATTTAACGGCAATTGATTGATAATCCATTTTGCGCCTTTAAACCACACCAATTCTAACTCCCCATCACCATCCTGAAATACCGCAACCAATCTACTTGCCTTCTTCCCTCCGACCAATTCTTTTTTTGTGATCTTACCCTTTAACTGCAATGAAGTTGTATCCGCTTCAATATCAGATATTCTATGAAAAACAGATCGATCTTCATAACGAAATGGCAGATGTTGGAGTAAATCAAAGAAAGTATTGACACCCAACTCAACCTTAAGAAGTTCGGCGCGTTTGGGCCCCACTCCTTTCAGGTAAGCTATAGGTGAATCAAGATTTGTCGTCATCGCGGCGATTACAATATCTACAATCTATCGCCTTTCATACAAGTTAAACGAGCATTAAAACGGGATTCTCGAGAAGGTTTTTAAAATCCTTTAAGAATGCAGCGCCTGTAGCGCCATCGACAACTCTGTGATCGCAACTAAGGGTTACTTTCATCACATGACCTGGAACGACCTCTCCGTTTTTAACGACAGGTACATCACTTATCCCTCCTATGGCTAGAATACACGCATCAGGTGGATTAATAATCGCAGTAAAGTTCTCAATACCAAACATTCCTAAATTAGAAATTGTAAACGTACTTCCCTCCCAATCGCTTGGCTGCAATGTTTTGTCTTTTGCTTTTCCAGCAAATTCTCTCACTTCTTCTCCTATGGTTGCAAATGATTTGCTGTCTGCAAATCTCACCACAGGAACTAACAATCCATCGTCAACTGCAACTGCAACACCAATGTTTACATGTTCGTTGTAGCGAATTTTATCTTCCAACCAACTGCTATTTACTGCTGGATTTTTTCTCAGAGACACAGCAGCAGATTTAACAACCATATCATTGAATGAAATTTTATACAAACCTTGAGCATTGATTGCATTTCTCGCTTGAATCGCATTCGACATATCAATAGATATGGACAAGTAGAAGTGGGGCGCCGAGAATTTACTTTCTGCCAAGCGACGTGCAATGGTTTTACGCATTTGACTCACTCCGACCTCAGAAAACCTTTCCTGACTGACCACAGGCATGCCAGAAGCGCTTGCCATCTTGAAATTCTCCACATCACTCTTGACAACACGTCCACCTTCTCCTGATCCAGGAATTCTATCAAGGGAGAGCCCCAATTTGTCTGCCAATTTCTTCGCTAAAGGAGATGCAATTACACGTGTATTTGGTGCACGGTAAACCGGAGCAGAAACGGCAGCTACAGGGGCTGGTGCTGGTGCTGGTGAAGCTTGAGGTTTTTGTGGCGTGACTTCCTTCGACACAATTGCAACAGGTGGCTTGTCGGTCGATACTGGAGCAGGTTCATTTGAAGCTGTGCTTGCTTTAGCTGCGTCTGCCAACAGTTTTTTGATGTCCTCATCCTTTTCACCTAGAACACAAAGCACACCATCAACGGGTGCTGCATCTCCAGTTTGAACACCGATGTGCAAAAGAACGCCGTCTTGAAATGACTCGAATTCCATCGTGGCTTTATCTGTTTCTATTTCAGCCAGCAGTTCTCCGCTTTCAACAACATCACCCACTTTTTTATGCCAGGCAGCCACGACTCCTTCAGTCATGGTATCACTTAATTTAGGCATACGTACAATCTCAGCCATGGCTCTACTTTTTATATGTTATTTCAGTCTTTAACAAAGGGGTAATCTTCTTGAACATAAACGTCCTTGTATAACTCTGAAGCGTCAGGCTTGGGACTTTCCTCCGCAAATTTAACGGCTTCTTCTATCACCTCCTTCACTTTCTTTTCGACAGATTTCAACTGCGCTTCTGTCATCCAATTCTGATCTAACAGAACGCCACGAACGTACTTCACAGGATCTTGATCCTGGAAAGTAGATACCTCATCCTTGGTTCTGTATTTCTGAGGGTCAGACATCGAGTGACCTTTATATCTGTACGTTTCAATATTTAGCAATGTGGGTCCTTCTCCCTTTCGACCTCTAGTTGCCGCGCGTTTTATCGCAGCACAAACGTCCTCAGGGCTCATACCGTCGACCGTTTCTGAGGGCATGTCATAACTGTCACCCATCCTCGATAAGTCATGCACATTTGTGGTACGCTCGACACTTGTACCCATCGCATATTGATTGTTTTCGATAATGAAAATAACTGGCAATTTCCAGTTCATAGACATATTGAAGGTCTCATGCAAAATACCTTGGCGAGAAGCGCCATCGCCCATGAAGCAAACAGTAACATTGTCTTCTTCACGATATTTATCTGCAAATGCAATACCTGCACCGAGTCCAATTTGGCCTCCCACAATACCATGACCACCAAACAGGTTCTTGTCCTTATCAAACATATGCATGGAACCACCTTTACCCTTAGAGCATCCTGTAATTTTACCATACAGCTCGGCCATTACCACTTTCGGATCAGTACCTAAAACCAATGGATGCGCATGGTCACGGTAGGCTGTGATGACTCTATCGGTGGGTTTTATCGCTTCTTGCATCCCAGAAAGCACTGCTTCTTGGCCGATATATAAATGACAGAAGCCACCAAATTTTTGTTGGATGTACAACTGACCACACTTCTCCTCAAACTTACGCATGAGGTACATGTCTTTATACCACTTGCGGTACACTGCCTCAGAATGAGGGAGTTTGCTTAATTTCTTCTTTGCCATGAGCAACGTATGCGAATTATTTTGTCAAATTATTAAACCTTTAAAAATAAAGATCGTCCAATTATCAGGCAAATATAACTTCCTGTACATTTGCAACACCTAACATCAACCCATTTTTTGTGTCTGTTATAGAGAACTTTTTTACTTCATATATGCATATCGGCTTGCAAGAGCTTGAAGATGTTGCGCTTATGGATAGAAGCGAGAAGAAATATATCATTCCAATCGCATGGTGTGATGATATTTCAACGGCCCTGAGCAAAGACTACAACATCCTTGAAATTGAGAAAACAAGGCAATTTAGATATGACAATTTGTACTTCGACACGCCAGAGAACATATGTTTACAAGATCATATTCGCGGCAGAAAAAAAAGGTTTAAAGTGCGCATAAGGTCATACTCAAATTCTAACATCAGCTTTTTGGAAGTCAAATCTCGGAATGTCTATGGCAGATCACAAAAGATGCGCATTCAACGAACGTCTGAGAAATGGGACGGTCCTTTCACGACCAAAGAGCAAGCATTTCTTGCCGAGTGTGTCCCCTTTGCTGCTGAGTTAAAGCCTGTCCTGTATAGCAGTTATTCTCGATATACCATCGCCAATATTGAGAAAGGTGAGCGAATCACTTTCGACACCAATCTTGAATACAAAACACTTACCGGAGAAACATTTAAACCCCTTGATGGCTTAGCTATTGTTGAATTAAAGCAAGGCGAGACAGACAGAAGATCTCCACTAATGAGTATCTTTAGAAATCGAACAGACCGCAAATCTCCATTAGGAAGAACGATCCGGATAAGTAAATATATTTTGGGGCGACTGCACACAAACAAGGATCTATCTGCCAGAGCCTATCATGAAAGCCTCAAAGAACTGACTCGCGCAAAACAAGTCGGATATAGTATTACCTGAATAAATAAAAAAAATGAACCCAGAAATTACATCTCTCATCATCGGATTTCTTGCAAATCTTGTGTCCGGTCTTATTGTTGTTAGACTTATTTACCACCTTGCCTCAAAGCGTCGAGACTATGTTTTTACATTTATGCTTGTGTCAACATCTGTCTTTTTCCTTTGCACACTCCTCAGTGGTGTAGAAATAGAGATGGGATTCGCGCTAGGTCTATTCGCTATTTTCAGCATCATTCGATACAGAACAGACGCAATTCCAATCAGGGAGATGACCTATCTCTTTATTGTGATCACACTTGCCGTGATAAACGCACTGGCGCCACAAGCAACAGGATGGGGAATCATTGTCATTGCAAATGCGGGTATTTGGGCGATTGCTTTTGTCCTAGAACGACTGTGGTTTGTAAAGCACTTGGCCACAAAAATTGTCGTTTATGACAGAGTTGATTTAATTCATTCAGGAAAAAGAGAGGAGTTAAAAGCTGACCTTGAAGAACGAACAGGCGTCGATATCCATTCAATTATGATTGGAAAAGTTGACCTACTAAGAGATACTGCAGTCATAAGGGTACATTTCTATGAAGACTTACAGCCTGATCATTTCGAGGATACTAACCAAACCTCATAGAGGAACCTACTTCTTTTCCTTTAAGAGAACGACTGCATGGGCGCTTATGCCGTTCTCAGTCCCCACGAAACCTAACTTTTCAGTCGTCGTGGCCTTAATGCTGACTCTATCTAGATCAACGTTGAGTATACTTCCAATGACCTGACGCATGGCATCTATAGAACCTGACAATTTCGGCGTCTGAAGACATATTGTCGTGTCTAGATTCCCTAGCTCCCAACCACGTTCCTCAATCTTATGCCAAGTCTCCGAAAGTAATTTCTTACTGTCTATTCCTTTGTATGCTGGATCAGTATCTGGGAAATGGAAACCGATGTCTCTTAATGCAAGAGCGCCTAACAAAGCATCGCATATCGCGTGGAGCAAAACATCTGCATCTGAATGGCCTACCGCACCTTTATGGTGTGGCAATAAAATGCCACCTAGCCATAATTCCTCCCCCACTTCAAGACGATGAACATCGTAACCATATCCAATCTTAATGTCCATTAGTTTAGCGATTGAGACGCAGAAGCCAAATCGCTGAATTGCATTCTCAAAGTAAAGCGAAGGGTATTCGCGAGCGGGTTTTGTTGCGTTGTGCTCACGAGATAACTCAGGTCGATTGTAAATACCGTGTATTTCATGCCAGCACCCATTGTAATAAATTGTCTATTTCCTTTTGAAAAGTGCTCATAGAAGTACCCTGCTCTAAAAGCAAAAACCTCTGCAAAATCATATTCCAACCCACCTCCGAGATTGATCTCTCGCAACTCTTCACGAAAAATACTTCCAGGCGCTACTGCATAAGTACCATCATCATTAAAATCAACAATCCCCGGTGCATCATAAAAAGACTGAACGATGCCCGTTGCGACACCTACATCGGGTGAATATCCACTTACGATGGTGTTTCCATCATTCTGATCATAGACCGGAGCCGTAGGCACCAGTAGTTTATTACCATCTATTGTAAAAGTCAGTGAATTGTAATCGTCAAGCACCATTTTATAAGCCACCCCCAATCGAAGATTCGCTGGAATGAAGTCACGGGCAGCGGTCTCGGTGTAACTCATTTTTGCGCCAATATTTGAAATATTCATTCCGAAATTGAATGTTCCATCCTTCCCTCCCCAATTTGCTTGATCGTTTGTATAGAACATACTCACATCCGCAGCGACAGAGATTCCTGGCTTAGATTCTGCGCCTGAAACACTCACGCCTCCCGTTAGATTTGAATGCACAAATCGCCCCGCGACGCCTCCGCTAAATCTATCCGTAAATCGTTGAGAAAACCCAGCATCTAAACTTAATTCGGCAGGTTTAAAATCCCGAATCGTTGTTCCAACCTCATCCGTAAACGTAATATTTCCTAGACTGAAATAGCGAAGTGCCAAACCATAAGCTTGCTTGCGATTTACTTTACGAACCATCGTCAAATAGGCAAGATTCATATCATCCACCAGCGCACGAAGCCATGGCGCATAGCTTAGACTCACCTCTAATTCATTCTCTGAGAATGCCATTTTTGAAGGATTCCAATGAAGACTGTTACCATCAGGGGAAAGTGCAACACCAGCATCTCCCAAAGCACCTGACCGTGAATCTGGCGCAATCATCAAAAAAGGCACCGCAGTAGTAATGGTATTGAGCTGGACTAATGAAGCCGCCTCGCCAGGATCTAACTGAGCCTGAAAATTGTTGAGCGAGAGCAACATAATTGCAGTCATCACTGTAACTCTAGATAAAAGAAAGATGTTCTTCATGGATTTCTTAAAAAAAACAAATGTAATGACTCAAATTCTTGATTATGGCCTCACAACGATAACTTTACTACCATATTGTGCAGAAACTCCATTTTCCGTTGTCATTTTAATCTTAAAAACATAAACACCAGCAGGAACGTCCCCTCCATTTCCGTCACGCAAATTCCATTCTGCAATGTCTGTACGGTTTCCATGTGCCAAAAGTTCCGATTCAAACACTTTTATTTTCTTTCCAGTCACATCATAAACTTCGACAACTGCATCTACAAGATTACAAACTTGGTTATGTGATACACGAAAAGACACCTGGTCATATGCGGGATTAGGGTAGGCAATCACCGACGCCAATGCCACATCTAAGGAATTAACCACAATGAATTCTGTTGATGCAACCGCACTGTTATTCTGAACATCCCACACCTTAAACTCTAGCGTATGCAACCCGTCCTCAAGGTCATTGAACGGGTACTTTACCACGCCACTTTTGTAGGTGTCCAAATCTGCAGAAAAATATGTGTTTAAAATAAATGGCGATTCAAATTTGTCATCTAAGACCGCTTTTAGATCGTGACCTATCCCATTGCCTACAGTATTAATGCCACTCTCATCAAACAATCTCGCATACAGCCAGGGATCCTCATTGGTAATATCGCCCCTTACAAATAAAGAATCATTCATATACAATTGAATGGTGGGCCCCACATTATCATCACCAACATTTTCAGAAGTACCTCCGATCACAAAGTCTTCAGTAGCCCCATGCGCATCCACATCTCCATCAACAGCATAGAGACTTACCCTGCCTGTACCGTATGTGTAATCAATGTCTCTGGGCACGACAAATTCAAATTCAAAAACCCCATCTATCACACTCGCAACGCCTTTGTGGATGACGTTACGATACATTGTATAAGAGAACGCTCCCGCCACATTGTCATTGTCTAAAGTGCTGATTTGAGAGCGCTTGTCAAAAACCTTGGGATAAACAAATCCGTTAAAATCATGCAATGTATCCCCCGAAGACGTCCCGACAAAACCTCTCATTTGAACGAGGTCTAAGGATTTGATCGTATCGGGTATTTCAGTCACATATACACTGTGAGTTGGATATGCCAATTGCATTGCCGGATCTCCCAATAGAGAGAAGTTCCTCATATTAGTTACACTCGTAACGTCTGAGCTGTTTTTTGTGTCCTTGCAAATATCTCCCAGACATCTTAACTGCCCTGTTCCTTCATCTTCATCAAGAACTGTTTTGAAAAAAGCAGTATTGAGCTCTTGATTCCCTCCGCTAAACACAGTACGTGTGGTCGTCAGCATGCCTACCGCTCCGCCATTAGGATTAAACACGATCATTTCCCCTGCCGATTCAACTTCGGGATCGTCATATCTGGACAATTCACACGTCGCAGTCATAAAGACAGGCAAACGCTTCTTGTTCGTCCACTCCCTAATCGTCGTCGTATTGAGAATGCGCTCATGCGCCCAGCCTCTGTCACCTCCATGACCAATATAATCAATAATTAAAGCCCCTTCTTCAACTTTCCGAGCTATTTCTGCTTCTGCTTCATCATATCTTTCTCCTCCGGGTGTCGCATCTTGTATATATGAGTCTGGATATATTTTGATGACATCGTATTCATTGTGCGCTTCTGAAACGCGATCAGAATGCACCTCACTGTCAGACATATGACGCCAACCATCATTGTTGTTGCCATCTTGATCGTCAGTCACAAATATTATCCTGTTGCGCCAAGGGCCAAAAGTGGTCGATGACCCCTCTGTTTCGCATCCTGCTCCAGCAGTAGAATCCTCATTATCACCTGAATACGTTTCTACTTTAGACACAAATGCAAGGGCTTGCGCCAAAGTTGGAGCGGGAATACGCCCCACACCTATTGCAAGTTTGTCACCAGCAGATTCTCCCATTCCTTCTTCTAACAGCCCAAAATAATCATCCGTCACATAGCTACTTACTGTGCTTTCTGAATTGGCGCTCTGAAACGTGAGAAGATTAAGCCCATCAGGGTCAAGGTTTCGATTAAAGTATGAACCGTCGCCCATCAGCTGAAGATATTTGGGCTTATCATCATCACTTTCCGCCCTCTCCCACAGCATCATCATGAGCATTTTCAACGCGGTGGGATCTGGAGAACCTGAAGAATATGCATTAAAAACTTCGCGTTGATTCACTACTGCCACACGCATTCCCTGATTTGCATGTAGCGTAGCAAGTCTGCGTGCTGCTGAGTCCAAAAACGGAACAGTTACAATGACCAAATCTAAATGACCTAAGCCATGCAAATCAAGGTTTTCAGCTGCCCCCATAGGTCTTACGCTCTTTGCGGCACCATATCTAAAGGCGAGAAAACGCCTTGTTGTATCCTGTCTGGATTTCCAAGTCGTTACATCTCCTTCTTGGCTTAGGAAATTCCGAGAAGGAGAAAGAGGGTCCGTGACGTCCCAGATTTGGTCGACAGAAGAAGATTCCGACAAACGATATCTGGCAGCATTATTGACCGAAATGTTTTCTGTGCCATTTATGAAAAATTGACCGCTTGAAAAAACCAATGCCTGCCTTGCCTGTACCCTGACATAATCAATCCAACCCTCAGCATCTGGATTTCCTGGTTCAAAAGACATCTCAACATTAACACCATCACCACTCATAGGAACATGGACCGACAGGTTTCGTTTCTGAGCGAGCAACAAACTGCTTTCGCTCAGAGAGATGTCAGTGGTGCTTACCTCTGTCCCATTACACTCCATCAAGTAATTGCTTGTAGCACCAAGGGTTCTTCCTGCTATTCTTGAATCCACCCATCCAGAATCACCAATGAGATTGGGGATATTAAATGAAAAACCATAGATCTGACTCCCTAAGCTGGTAAAGCGTTCGCCATAAAATTCTCTGCCACTCTTCGCAATGTTATAAGACTCTATTTCGTGAAATTCTTTTGCCAAATGACTGTCTAATTCATCTAAAACTGGCAACGACACATCTGTGGCGCTTTCAATCCGACTCCCGAACACATTTTGAGGACCGTTGATTCTAAGAAAGTAATACGCACTGTCAGACCAAGGGTTGAGTTCGTGTTGCCATCTTTCTGAAGATGCACTCCATTTCCAAGAATCTACACCCGAAGCATAAAAATAAATGGCGTCCTCTTGATTAAATACACCATCTGTAGCGCCATCTGCATGGACTTTGATTAATGGCAAGTCTAAAGGTCTGTCATCATCATTTTGAAATGGCAAAGCTCTACCTCCTCCTCCAAACAATTGAATGGCCGCGAAATCAATGGTGTCTGGATTCACGCCGGAAGCGACCAAGTCAGCGTAGCCGATCTTAAAAATACCCTCCTGGCCTGTAGCAAATTTCAGCCAGGCACCCTCGGATAAAACCGAATGTTCTGGCCATACTCTTTGAAACCTACTCCCCCCCACAGGTGAACTCCCTAGCATGCCTGACCAATGCGTCAGTTTCTCTAGCGCCCCATCATTGTTTATTCTGTATTTGGGAGATCTGAACTGCGCATACCATTCTTTAGAATGCGTCCCCCTCACAATTCTCCAACCCGTTTGAACATCATCGACAATCTCCACTTCAGTGTTGCCTTGAACAAGTGCCCAATTCAAATCTTGATCGAGCACTTCAATTCCGGGCCAATGTGATGGAATTTTGACTTCACCAATGACAAAATTGAAGTTTTCGTCATCAAACGACAAATCTGCAACAACAACTTCACCTAAAACCGACAAATCATCTTGCCCTAAAACACCAAATACAAAACTGATATTTAAGCTGAAAAGCAGAGCGAATAAACGAAGTCGTGTGAATATCATTTTAAGCTATATGTAATTTATAATTATAATAATGCCAAATTTCGGGCACAATCATGAAACAAACGCAAACAATACAAGGTTATTGCCACCGTAAAGTCGGTAAAATTTCCGTATTATTGTGGGTTCAATGGGAACCTCTATGTTGAAAACACCTCTAATATCCGTTTTTGGATTCGCGCTTCTTGCGGGAATCATGCTTGTTTGTACATCCAATGATGCGCATGCACAAGATCCAGAATTCACACAATACTACGCGAACCCTCTGTTCTTAAACCCCGCTTTTGCTGGGTCCGACAGATGCCCTCGCATGGTGATGGCATACCGAAACCAATGGCCTGCCATGAGTGGATCCTATGTCACTCAAGCTGTTTCTTACGACCAGCACCTTCAAAGTATTCAAGGTGGTTTAGGTCTTACCGTCTTGCGTGATCAGGCTGGCCAAAACACACTTTCTACGACTCGAGTCACTGGAATGTATGCATATCAGCAAGCGCTTACCCGTAAGATTTCGATACGCGCAGCACTGGAAGCAAGTTATTTTCAAAAAGCGCTCGATTGGAGCAATCTGACATTTGGTGACATGATTGATCCCCGACGTGGATTCATCTATGAAACCCAAGACACACCCAGAGGTGGCACAGTTCAAAATGTAGATTTCGGTGCTGGGATGCTGGTATTCACAGAGAAATTTCATCTCGGGTTCGCTGCTCACCATTTGAACGAACCCAATGAGTCATTGGTTGTCGGATTAAGTCGTTTACCGATGAAACTCACCATTCATGGAGGCGGTAAATTCCCATTAAAGACAAATATTCGCAGAGAAGTTGTCGCATCTATCTCCCCAAGTTTTCTCTTCCGCCAACAAGGTGAGTTTAAGCAAATGAATCTCGGCCTATTCGTCAATAAAGGGCCTCTCTTTGGCGGGGTTTGGTATCGAGGCGTTGTTTTCACTGACTACCGCGATGCTTTAATAGCTGTGGTTGGAGTAGAAACCGACATCATGCGTTTCGGGTACAGTTACGATATAACAATATCAGAGCTAACGCCTGCCACAGGTGGTGCTCACGAGCTAAGTATGACATTAAAGTTCGATTGTTCACAAAAAAAAGGCAAGTTCCGCAAAATACCTTGCCCTACTTTTTAGTTATATATGAACCTATAGATCTATTATCGGTCAAGCTAACCTGCAAGAACGATAAACTAACATTCTCAAAATATATATAAGATGACCTGGAAAAATTCCTCAAGCATTCTTTCGCTTTTCATAATACTGACAGTGCTTACTGGCTGTTACTACGAGCGTTCTGGCGCTACGGGATGGGCTTACAACGACGCCGCAAATGGTGGTTTTGAAAAAAGCACATTCTTTGAACAACAAACTGGCCCCGGATTGATTCTTGTCGAAGGAGGAACATTCACCATGGGACAAGTCGAAGACGATTTGATGGGATCATGGGACAATTCACCGCGCAGGGTCACTGTTTCAACTTTTTACATGGATGAAACCGAAGTGACAAATCATTTTTGGCTAGAATACATCAACTGGTTAGAGCGCATTTATGGTGACAACAACTCTGAAATAGTAGAAAGAGCGCTTCCTGACACACTTGCTTGGCGTGAAAAACTGGCATACAACGAGCCATTGGTCAAATACTACCTGAGACACCCTGCTTACCGTGAGTATCCAGTTGTGGGTGTTTCGTGGAGACAAGCAAATGAATTCTGTAAATGGCGTACCGACCGTGTAAATGAAGGTATTCTCATCAGAGAGGGACTGTTGGTTGACAATCCATATGGTCAATCAGATATAGAGCACTTTACCACAGAGACATATCTGAATAACCAGTATGTTGGAACTGGGGAAGTAGAAGGTGTGAAATCCTATGGCCAATCTGAATACCGTGACATCGCACTTGAAGATGGCTTGCTACTCCCTGACTACAGATTACCTACAGAAGCAGAGTGGGAATATGCTGCACTCGGGCTTATAGGCAACAGCTACGGCGAACTCATTGAAGAGCGAAGAACATATCCATGGGACGGGCACTACATCAGAAATGATGAACTGAGATCGAAAGAATACGGAAACATCAACGCGAACTTTGTACGTGGACGTGGTGATTTCATGGGTATTGCTGGCGATCTAGATGATTTCGGCGACATTACTGTGGATGTTCATCAATATGCGCCAAACGATTACGGGCTATTTAATATGGCCGGAAATGTCAACGAATGGGTGATGGATGTTTACCGTCCGTTTTCAAGTTTAGACAACGAGGAATTCCGTCCATTCAGAGGGAACAATTACCAAACAAAGGTGCTTAATGCTGAAGGAGATCCTGATGAAAAATACGAGTATGTTGTTTACGACCTGAACCGCATTGGAAATTTCCTATCCGATTACAGAACAGAAAAAGGCAGAGGAGGAAGTGGATTCGGAGATGAAGATGCGAATCTGTTAGATAATGTAGAAGTCGCAGTTGAAGATGCGCTTGAAAAAAGTCAGGATAATCAAGATGAGGAAAGTGTGATGACTTTGATGGCTGACGCGATGGAAGTCATTAAAGACAGCGAAGCATTAATCGCAGCTGACTTGAGAAAAGGGTTCAGTGAAAATATTATTGCTGTTCCAGGTGATATGAAATACCGTGACGTCACTTTGGAAGAAAATCTGGGTCGCTCAAACTACCGCGTCTCTGACAACATTGACTTCAGAGACGGAGACACACATAGCTCTACATCATATAATACGCCAGAGGATGCAAATGCAAATTCGAGTCGCATGTACGATTACGGAAAGTCGACATTGGTCAATAACGAATCTCGCGTATACAAAGGAGGAAGTTGGAATGATCGAGCATATTGGCTCGTGCCAGGCACCAGACGTTTTTTAGACGAAAGAAAATCTTCGTCAACTGTAGGTTTCCGCTGCGCAATGACGCGTGTAGGGGCACCAGTACCTTTCCAAGGTCAATAAACGAAACGTATACAAAGACTTGAGACATGAATAAAAGCCCCAACGTACAATCGTACGTTGGGGCTTTTTAGTTGAGACATATCAGGAGTTTATAAATGAATTTAGAAAAAATATATAACCTTTATCGGGAAGCAGAACATGGTGTAACTACAGACACCCGAAAATGCGGACCCGGGATGTTGTTTTTTGCAATTAAGGGAGGAAATTTTGATGGCAACACGTTTGCAAAAGAAGCCTTAAAAAAGGGATGTATTGCATCCGTTGTAGATGACGTGGAGATGGGTAAATCAGAGGGGATGGTTTATGTAGATAACGTCCTTGAGACGATTCAGAAATTGGCGACAATGCACCGAAGAAACTTCAATATCCCTGTTTTGGGACTTACTGGAAGCAACGGGAAGACAACCACAAAAGAGCTCATAAAAACTGTTCTGTCGAATAAATACAACGTTCACGCAACTGAAGGAAATTTAAACAACCACCTTGGAGTGCCATTGACCCTTTTATCAATGCCCCTTGATTGTGATTTCCTAGTGGTTGAAATGGGGGCAAATCACATGGGTGAAATCGCAGAATTGGCAAACATTGCTGAGCCAAATTTCGGCATCATCACAAATATAGGTTTGGCTCATTTAGAAGGATTTGGAAGTGCCGAAGGCGTGAAAAAAGGAAAGACGGAGCTTTTTGATTACCTACGCAGTACTAAGAATTCAGATGGAAGTCACAAAATGAGCTTTGTACATGGAGGACATCCTGTATTACTTGAAGTGTCAAATGGTATCGAGAGAACCATCTTTGGAACTGATCAAGAAAAACCACGGGTTGTGTTTAACGGAGAAGGAATGAAACGCCAATTTATATGGGATGAAGATGGCTACAAAAGCAATCCAGCCCCGATTCAATTGGAGGGCGATTACAATCTCGATAACATTGCTGCAGCAATCGCTGTGGGACGGTTCTTCGGTGTCAAAAGAGCTGATGTAACCGCTTCTATCAGCAACTATGTTCCAACAAATAACAGATCACAGACGATCAAGACAGAATTCAATGAGATTGTTTTAGATGCTTACAATGCAAATCCATCAAGCATGGAGGAAGCGCTTAAATCCTTCGCATTGCACAAAGAGCATCCGCGATTGGTGATTCTAGGTGACATGCGAGAACTCGGGACACATTCAATGCATTCACATTCCAGAATCGTGGTTCTTTGTCATGAATTGGCGTTAGATGCCATCTTTGTGGGGAATGAATTTCATTCAGCCTCAAAAGACAATAAGACGGGACGTTTCTTCTCTTCCGTAGAGAAAATAATCTCAGAAATTGAGGGTGGGAAGATCAAAGGGAAAAATATTTTACTAAAAGGAAGTAGAGGAATGGCAATGGAACGTTTACTCCCCCTCCTCTAATCATATCTTTGCGACAATGGATTTGATCGAAGAATTAAAATGGCGGGGCATGCTACACGACATCATGCCCGGGCTCGAAGACCAATTAAAAAAGGAAGTGACCACGGGATACGTGGGGTTTGACCCTACAGCGGACTCGCTTCATATCGGAAATCTCGTTCCGGTGATGCTTCTTGTGCATTGGCAAAGAGCAGGGCACAAACCCATGGTTTTGGTGGGTGGAGCGACTGGAATGGTCGGGGATCCAAGCGGCAAGACCAAAGAAAGACAGCTTCTGGATTTGGAAGTCATGCAACACAATCTTGACTGTCAAAAAGCGCAATTGAGTCGTTTTTTAGATTTTGAAGGAGAGAATGGCGCGGAAGTCGTCAATAACTTTGATTGGTTTAAGCAGATAAACTTTCTTGAATTCATTCGAGACGTGGGGAAACACATCACTGTTAATTACATGATGTCAAAAGACAGTGTGAAAAACAGACTTGAATCAGGGATGAGTTTTACGGAGTTCTCTTACCAACTTGTTCAGGGGTACGATTTCTACCACCTCTGGAAGAATGAAAACTGCATGGTGCAAATGGGTGGCAGTGACCAATGGGGAAATATTGTGACTGGCACTGAACTTATTCGTAAAAAAGGTTCAGGTCAAGCATTTGCTCTGACAGCACCGCTGCTCACAAAGGCCGATGGAAGTAAGTTTGGAAAGTCTGAAGGAGGGAATATTTGGATCGACAAAAAGAAAACGTCTGCGTACAAATTCTACCAGTACTGGATCAATTCCGCAGATGAAGATTCGGGGAAGTATATCAGAATATTTACGTTAAAAGGAAAGGAGGAAATTGAATCTCTTGAAGCTCAGCATGCTGAAAACCCACGTGCGAGAATCCTCCAAAAAGCATTGGCCGAGGACATCACGCTTCGCATACACGGACAAGAGGATTTAAAGACCGCAATTGCGGCGTCTGGTATTTTGTTTGGTAAAAGCGTCAAGGCTGACTTAGAAGCGTTACCTGAATCGGAGTTTTTATCTGTCTTTGAAGGTGTGGACAAAACGACCATCAAGGCCGATGCGCTATCACATGGGATAGGGATTGTAGAATTACTGAGTGAACTCACTGGCTTCCTCCCTTCAAAAGGTGAGGCGAGACGCGCATTGAAGGAAAACAGTATAAGAGTCAACAAAGATCTTGTCGATGACAAGACGTCTATTACAACATCCGACCTGCTGAATGGCCGTCAATTGCTTCTCCAAAGAGGCAAGAAGACCTATTTCCTTGTATCAGTCGAATGACTCAGAGCGACAGCAGATTACACCCCCTCACTTCTGCGTGATCAAATCTACCGAGTACTTCAAACATAGGCGTGTCTTCGTTGACTTTCATGCGCCCTAAGTCAGAGGTGGAGATAAACGCACAACTGTCAATATTTGCCAAATCAATGATCTGCAACCTGCCAGTTCTCCCAGGATTCAATATACATCCTGGATCAGCAGGGTCTCTCACGACCACTCTCATCCATGGTGGCGATTGAAAGAATCGACCATCAAGACTGTAAGCCTGAGACAAAAGCTCAGTCATTCCATATTCACTAATTATTCTTGCAAACGGAAGTACACTTTGAATTCTAGCATGAACTTCTTCTCGGATAGGTTCTCGACCATGACCCTTCATACCTCCTGTCTCAATGATGGTAAAAGACCAGCCTTTTTCAACTCCTTTTTTTGCCCAAACGCCTGCTTCAACTCCCTCTAGCCATTTTAAAAGCGCGTGGGTAACACCTATTACAACGACATTTTCATCTCTGTTAATCGACTTCTCAAGTTCTGCTTCTAAGGCTCTGTGATTGTCTAAATAGAACTTATCCTCATGACCTGATATGCGCATAAATGATTTTGCCATGGCGACAAGAGAGGCATCTTCTCTTTCAATATATCCAGGCAAAAGCGCATAAAAAACAGAGGCCTTTACAGGACATACCAATTGACTATAGATGCGATTGGAGATTTCATGATACCACTCTAAAGACCGAACAAGATGCTTTGAACGAGATTGTACCTGCGTTGTTCCGGAACTGCGATAGATGGCTTCAGGATTGAATACACCAGTACAGATGTCATGATCACGAAAAGATTCCACCGGAAGACAGGGAATGTCACTTAATTCTCTGACGTCCTCCGGATGAACTTGAAGGAGATCGGTGAAGTTTTTATAGACTTTGTTATTTTGGTACTGAAATCTAAAGACATCTAAGGCGAGTGACTGAAAATCTTCCTCACCAGCACTAAATCCAAGATCTCGCACACGAGAAATTAACTTATTTCGAGTTTTATCAGTGGAATTTTCAGATAAATTCATGGGCGCAAGTTCGGAAGTGCTAGCTTTGAATTAATGAAAAACGTCAATTTTAGTTCTCGCGGCATCTTAATATGTGTGCTTTTTGCTTCTTTTGGGCTATCTGGCTGCATTCCAGATCCCAATTACCCCATTGAGCCTGAAATTGAATTCCTTTCTTTTGTTGTTGATGAAAGTGAAAATGCGGTGCTGTCTATTCATTTTACGGATGGCGATGGGGATTTGGGATTAAATCAAAGCGACACACTTGCGCCATATTGTAGCACATGTGAACATCACTTCAATCTGAAATGTGAATACGACGAACTCCGAAATGGTGAGTGGACGCACATCCCATTAATTCCTGCCCAAGGACAGGTTCCATTTTACTACCGGGTGCCTCGCGTTGAACCCTCCGGAACTCATCCTGCGCTTAATGGCACGATTGAAATAGCGATGAACACCTGGTACCTTCAATCTGAATTCGATACATTGAGATTCAGAATGACGCTAGAAGATCGAGATCTGAATATCTCCAATCCAGACACGACACGGCTAATTGTAAAGTAGAAGATTGTTTCGCACTAAAATGGGCACCCTTTACGAGTGCCCATTTCTCTATACAAATAGAGTACGATCAGAAAGTCCGATATCTATATTATATATGCTGTTAACAGTTTTGACCGAAGGCAGAAAGGAATAAAAGAAGATCGGCCGCTGTGATCGTTCCGTCATTATTTATATCTGCTGGGCAATCACTTCCTGCGGGAGCGAAAGTACAAGTACCATCATCTACAGTAGCTCCATTCGTGAAGTTCTCAGCATCAGTGTACGTACACCCATAGCAGTCGTACGTACAAGTTTCATTGTCTGCCAAATATGCAGTCGCATTGTAATTACAAGCTTCAGCATCGTTACATCCAAAAGCAGATGAGTTAGCCGCTCCAGGTGTGCCTCCATCAACCCAAGACGCTTGCCAGTTATTTCCAAACGCGTTATCTGCAGAAATTGTTCCTGCAATATAAGTAGCGAGAATTTCAGGAATATATTCTAAAGAAGATCCGCCACCGTTCGGGTTTCCAATAAGGGTACTGCCTAAAATACTGAAACCTGCACCTGGCCAATCCCCTGATGAAGCATACGTCACTGCATCAACAACATTGCCCCAGGCATCTTCAAGTGAAATTGCTTCACCACCGTTAGAGAAGTTACCTAGCTCCATTTCGAAAACCTGATATCCATTTCCAGAATAGTTAAGCGTTCCTCCACCACCAGCAACAGTAACTATCACAAACTCTCCAGCAGCGATAGATGTTCCTGCTGGGAAAACCAGTCCCAATTGAGGTGAACCAGAAGCAGAGTTAAAGAAATGATATCCGCTCAAATCTGCAGCGAGATCTCCTGAGTTATATAATTCACAGAATTCCCAATCAAAATCTTCACCTTGAGCAATGCTAGAGTTATAATGTATCTCATTGATTAGGATAGAAGGCAAAGTATAGTAACAAAGTGTGTTATCAACGACTGTCGTGTTGACGTTGAAGTTTAATGCAAGTGTGTCAAAACATCCTGTAATGATACAGGTTCCGTCATCTGTCACAGCAGCAGGATCATAATTGTCAGCTGTAGGGTCTGTACATCCGGGGATGTTTGAACAAGAGCCATCATCTTCTGACGCCAAAGGATCATAATTCACAAATGAGACATCCATACACCCAAGACGGACAACGTCCGTTGCAAGTACTGGTAACAATTTCCAAGATCCGTATGAAAAGAAATTCGGGCCAGTGACACGGTAAGTGACACCCAATTCAACAACAGCAGTCATTGCCATATCAACCAATACACTATCTGAAACCGCATCATAACTGTCGGCTATAGTTGCTACCTTGACATTGCCAGATCCATCATCTAAAAGCCAATCTCCGTAACCTGCATCTGCATTAGATACTGGCGCCAATACTTGCGTTAAAACGCTTTCCCACTGCTCGTCATTGACTGCACCAGTAGTAAGGAGCTCAGCTGCTGGAACTGGGTTGCCTGAAGAAACAACTGTTGCAACAGCACCCAGAATTTGGCGTAAGCCATAGACTTCAGATACAGATCCAGAAACCTCAACTAAATCGCCAGCGACTAGACCAGTACCAAGACACCAAATCGCAGAATAGGGTCCTGTACCATTTTGAATAACAAATGAAGCGCTGTTAGCTAATGAGTTTTCAACGTCATAAACAGCTGTGACGACACCGCTCGTTAATACTTGGCCTGTCACAAGTCCGCTTTGAATTTCCTGAATTGTTAAATTTGGAATGTACACACAACTCCCATCATCAGTCGTGGCAGCAACGTCATAGTTAGATGCTCCAGGGTCAGTACACCCACCCGTGTTAACAGCACATCCACTCGTAAAGACATGAGAATCAATGTTGCTCCAGTCGTTAGATGGATTCACAATCCACTCACCATCGAATTCATTTGTACCTGCAGTCTCGAGCCACATTCCAGCGTTACCCGCATTCACGTCAGACTTACGAACCAGTGTGCCATTTTGAGTCGCATTTAAGATACCAGACACTGTGAAGCCAGAACCAGGGTCAGGACCTATGTCACCTATGAGATCTACCAGTACAGTATCAGCACCCACAATTTCAGCAAGCGCATAAGTATCGTCGCCATTTGACAAGTATATGTAAGTCATATCTGCAACTGCAAGTATCAATGGGTCTGCAGAAGGGTGCGCTATAATGTATGTGCTGTTTGGAGCAACCGTTGCGCCAGCAGGAAAAGTTAAGGACCAGTAATCAAATTGATCCGTAATATAAAGTGCAGCAGGAGTGTCGCATCCATTGCTACAATTTGCCATTGTGTACTGATCTAGAAATATTGTAGAGCTTGTCGGATTGTAAAGCTCAATGTATTTGTTATTTGAAGACCCTTCTGCGATCTCTGACACAAAAAGCGTGCAAGATGTGCCTGTAAACACACAACTTCCGTCATCCACTGAGGCCGATGAATCGTAATTGTCAGCTGCGTCTGATGTACAACCGAAGAGAAGTACGTCGTTGGCATCACGTGGTTGGATTTTAAATTCTCCAAAGGAATAATCTACAGACCCTGAAACTTGAACACTTGCGCCAACAGTTGTCAGACCAGCAGCGATTGCATTGAATCCTGCATCGTCGAGGACAACTGCGCCAGAAGCATCATTCACAGACCATTCGTTGTTGCCCAAAGCATCACTTTCAACAACGCCAGAAGTTTGGACCAAAACACCTTCCCACTGCTCTGCAGAGACATCTAATGTAGAAAGTACTTCAGAAGCGGGAAGTGCATTGCCTTGACTGTTAATCGTCACTGAAGGCGAAGTGAGTTGTGTTAAGCCGAAATTCTCAGCAACAGTAGCAGACACATCAACCGCATCTCCAACTTGAAGGGCCACATTTGATCCATCTATCCAGATGCCAGAATAAGCGCCAGCGCCATCTTGTATTGTAGCTCTGCTACCATATACTCCTGTAACGACACCTGAAGTCAAAACTGCGACACCCTCAAAAAGAGCTGTTTCTTGACCTATTTGAATGTCCGCGATTAAAGTGTATGGGGAAGCCACACAAGAGCCATCATCGAAATCAGCTGCCTCATTGTAGTTCGGCGCAACTGCATCCGTACATCCACCCAGACCCACAGTTACCGTACCTACCATGCCTAAAGCGGCATGTGATCCTATTGAACAATCATAAGAATAAACGCCCGGTATTGTGAATGTGTGAGAACCAATGCATACACCTGCAGCATCTCCGGACACACTTGCTAAGCCGAAGGATTCAGGGTTTTCGAAAGAGAGACCCGTTTGTGTATCAATGGCTCCATTCACATCGTGAGTACCACCGTTGTTTACCCAGAATACAAGTGTTCCTATATCGACTGTTAAGTCAGAAGGCACGAATGCAAAACTAGATGCAGCAACCTCTGTCCCTTCCAGATTACAAGCGTTTGCGAATGTGCAAGATCCATCATCTTCGTTGGCCGTTGGATCGTAGTTCGTTGCATTTGGATTGGTACAACCTGACACAACAGGACCACAAGATCCAGTAAAGTCATGTGATCCAACACCAGTCCAATCGTTTTGATCTAAAACAATCCACTCTGAATCAGTTGCATCTGTTCCTGCAGAAGCAGTCCAATCGCCACCGTTTCCTTGAATCACTTCAGACTTACGAATCAAAGAGTGATTCTGTGTTCCATTAGAAACTCCAGCAACCTCCCATCCTGAACCAGGATCTGCATCCCATGTTCCAATCATATCTACAATGACGTAGTCTGTCATTTCCCCAGCATCGATATTACTATCTCCATCAGCATCGGTAAACGTACCTCCTTGAACAAGCGCATAGCCATCATCTCCGTTTGACAAACCGGTTCCAGTTTCACCATAAGTATGAAGCCAATCAGCTTCGGTAATTATTACAGGATCCGAAGCACTTCCGTGAACGATAAAGTAAACATCACCCGCAGCAACTACAGCACCTTCAGGGAACATGTTCCAATACTCGTATTCTCCAGGTGTTGTTGGAGCGTTTGAAACATTTGCTAAAGCGAATCCATCTAAGCTTATATCAGCACTCGTTGGGTTGTAAATCTCAAGGTATTTGTTGTTTGAAGTACCCTCTGCATAACCTGAGAAAAACAGTTCACACTGAGCCTGTGTTGTAAATAGCGAAAAGAAAGTAGCTATTAAAAAGAAAATATTAATGCGTTTCATTGGGAACGTTTTGATTTAATGATGACGCAATTTAACGATTTATGTACAAAAAACTGCGTTTCGTGGCGTTTTTATTAACTTTTATCGACACCCCCTATTTCGGGAGCAATTGAAATGTCATGCGGTGAAGGGGCGATGCACCACTTGCCTTAATCGCCTCCCTATGCGCCTTAGTCGGATACCCGAAATTTGAGCTCCATTGATAAGCTGGGTATTCAATGCTTTTTTTGCGCATAAACTGATCCCGATGTGTCTTTGCAAGTATACTCGCAGCGGCAATAGATGCGAACTTAGCGTCGCCCTTAATGATGCAAGTATGAGGTGGCATTGTGGGAGATGAAACAAATCTATTTCCGTCAATAAGGATGTGATCCGGACGAATGAAAAGCGTATCTACAGATTCTCGCATGGCCAAAAATGAGGCCTGAAGGATATTGATTTCATCTATTTTGTCGTGAGAAACGAAAGAAACCGACCACGAAATGGCCCTTGATTCTATTTGAATTCTGAGTTCGTCTCGCTTTTTTTCGGACAGCTTTTTACTGTCGTTTAACCCGAGTTCAGTTGCTGTTTCGAGATCTAAAATAACTGCCGCGGCAACAACAGGTCCCGCGAGACAACCTCTTCCTGCTTCGTCACAACCCGCCTCGATTCGATTTGGTTTGACATACGGAAGCAGCTTCGTCATGCTTCACTTAACATTTCATCCAAGGCATCCGAAAACAGGTGCGCACTCCTCTCCCATGAGAATTCTGAAGCGCGGTTGATGCCTTGTTTAGATTTCTTCTCACGCCAACCTTCATCTACATCAAGTCTCAACAACGCCTCAGCGGCTGCTTTTGCATCAGTCGGACTTACTAAGGCCGCCGCTGCATCCCCACATACTTCTGGAATTGAGGTGGTATTGCTGGCAATTACAGGAATCCCACACGCCATCGCTTCAACAACAGGAACCCCGAAACCTTCGAAAAAAGGTAGATAAAGAAGCGCATCTGCTCCTGCGACAGCACTTACGAGTTCATCGTCGTTTAAGCGCCCTACCCAATGAACATTTGCAGTGTCGAACTCTGCGTAATTCCACATGGCTGCTCCCACTATAACCAGGTCAGACTTACCTCCTAAAAGGCGATATTCCGTGTGCGCTTTAAGCATCCCGTGAATATTCTTTCTGGGATGAATAGAACCCACAAAAACATGGTAGCTATGTCCCGAAGCAAACTTTATTCTTGACGCTTGACGTTTTTCGTAAACCAAAGGTTTGAAAGAAGTATCAGGTGCGTTGGGGATGATTGATATTGAATCTGCATCGATGTGATAGGTTCGAGAAATATCTCCTCTGCTGAATTCAGAAACAGTGCATAATTTTGAAGACTTCCTGGCATATTGAGGAAAACGTGATCTGAAATGTCTTGCAAACCTAGCGGGAAGCCACTCTGGATGATGTTCGAAATTTATATCGTGAATCACATTGAGTTGCGCTACGGAACTTCTCCTTGAAATATATCCATCCGTGGAGACGAAGGCATCCGCGCGCCACTGTTTGAGCTTCCACGTAATGGCATAATCAAACCACAAATCAAACAACCAAGGTCTCCTTGCTGGTGGAAATAAACGGACGGAAGTTGAATTGGGGCCATAGTCAAATTCTACAGGAGGTTTCCTGTCAAAAATGAGAAGAAAAGTGTCATTTGGCCTTGATTTAATCATTCTTTTATAGCACTGATGCGTAAAGCGTCCCGTGCCTTCAAGCTTACCTGGAATTAATAATCTAGCGTTTAAAGCAATCCTTGCCATGTTCCAAAGTTAGAAAACAAAGGGTGGCATAATTGCGACAACTTTAAAGTTTAGTAGTAAGGGAATAACAAACGTAACTTTGCGACGTTCTATTTTCAAAATAACAGATATGACATCAATAAACGAAAACCGTGATTCATCGCGTTTAGACTCGACTCATTTGCTTCTGTTTGTTTACGATAGATTGAGGATTTTTATATTCGTAGGCCTACTTGCTGTCATTATTTCGGCCGGAGTTTCATTGTTAATGGATGAGAAGTTCGAGTCTAGCGTCATCATGTTTGCAACCACTCAAAGTTCGATTGGAGAACAGTTTTTTGAAGAAAGCAAGCAAGGAGATCTATTGGCTTATGGAGAAACGGAGGACGCAGAACGTCTTTTACAACTCCTGAATTCTAATCGTGTCCGATCTCAAATTATAGAAAACCACGACCTTAGTGCACACTATGACATCGACCTTAGTGAATCTGGATCTAGAACACTCCTTCAAAAAGAGTACGACAGCAATGTTGGGGCGGATTTAACCAGGTTTGGCTCTATCAGAATACACGTTTTAGATACAGATCCAAACATTGCAAGGGACATTGCAAATGACCTGGTTTTCTTGGTCGATAGCCTTGCAAATTCACTCAGAAATGACCGCGCTCAAAATGCGTTAATCTTGGCTGAAAGCTCATACAACAATGCTGTTCAAGAAATTCAAGAAGCAGAGGATGGTCTTGGTAAACTTCACGCAGAAGGCATCTATGATTTCGAAGCACAAGTTGAAGGACTCACTGCAGAATATGGAAGAGCTGTGGCAGACAATAACATGAAGGGCGCCAGAATTATTCAAAACGATTTGGAAAGGATTTCGACGTTGGCAAACAAGTACAACAAGTTGACAAATTTTCTAGAGCCGGCCTACGAACAACTCGCCACACTTAAAAAGAGATTCGACCTGATGAAAGTCGATGCCTCGACACAATTGCCATCCAGCTTGGTTGTCGATTATGCACAAGCAGCAGATAAGAAATCATATCCAGTCAGGTGGTTTATCGTCTTTGTTAGTGCAATATCTTCTCTTGCGATGACACTTATCTTACTACTCATTTTTGACAGCATCAAGGGCGCAGAAATTCGCAATAAGTGAACACTGGATGGACGGATAGAACGGCCCTAATTGGGGCGTCAATTTTCTCTGTATTATTAGGGGTTGCTGTTTACTTTGACTTTATATGGTTCGCGCTTTTGCCATTCTTGTTTCTGTTAGCTTGGTGGGGGATGAAACGGTTGGATTTATTTATCGGCGTCATCTTAATCTCAGTCCCATTAAGTTTAAATCTTCAGGAATTTAGCGATACATCCCTTGGTTTATATATGCCAACGGAACCCTTGCTGTTTATTGGATTATTAATCTTTGTCTTTAGATCCTTAAAAGGTTGGCCAGTTGACAAAAGACTCTTCACACACCCGATATCCATCATCATCAGCCTAATGATGTTGTGGATGCTAATCACAACTGTGACGAGTTTTGACCCTATCGTATCTCTTAAGTTTACAATCTCTAGAGCGTGGTTTGTTGCAGGTTTTTTCTTTTTTCTCGGACACATCATGCTTCACAAACCCGCATATCGTGAACGTATGGTCATGATGATGATTTTTCCATTGTGTATCGTGATTGTTTATACGCTGATTCGTCATGCTGAATTTGGTTTTGAAAAGCATGCCGGCCACTGGGTCATGAAACCTTTTTTCAAAGACCACACTTCATATGGTGCAGTGATGGCCATGTTTTTACCTCCTGCCATTGCATTGTTGTCAAAACGCAGCCGCCCCATCTTAACGAAGGTGATGTTGGCGATTGCAACTGGGATTATCGCTTTGGGGCTCGTCTTTTCTTTTACAAGAGCTGCTTGGGTTTCACTTGTTGTCATTGCTGCGATTTATGCTGCAATGAGATTTGGTTTTAAACTGAAGACACTTTTAGGTGTTGGCGTCATTATGCTCGCATTGGTTTGGACGAGTAAAGATGCAATCATCATAGAATTACAACGCAACAAACAGGACTCATCAGATAACCTCACCGAACATGTAGAGTCTATCTCTAACGTGTCAAGTGATGACTCGAACCTTGAAAGGTTAAATCGATGGAGTTGTGCCATCGCCTTATTTAAAGAACGACCGGTCACAGGATGGGGTCCCGGCACATACCAATTCGTGTATGCTCCTTTTCAAAAATCTGACCTCAAAACAATCATTAGCACCAACAATGCGGATGGAGGAAATGCGCACAGCGAATATCTCGGTCCGCTCGCAGAGCAAGGCGTTCTAGGTGCACTCTTTTTGATTTTATTGATATGGTGGGCCTCAAAAATTGGGTTTCGCCTCTGGGGTAAGATCAAAAATCTCGATGACCGAAATTTAGCGGTCTCCGTTTATCTGGGATTGATGAGTTACTTTATACATGGCGTGCTCAACAACTATCTCGACACTGATAAAGCAAATGCTCCCTTTTGGGGATTTTTGGTGCTTCTCGTTGTTCTTGACATCGAACTGAAACAGGAGGAAGATGACAAATTACTTAAATCGACAACTCAACAAAGCCGTATCGTCTAAGAGTGGAGTGGCCCCTCTAAATGTTGACAATTCTTTGACCATCTCAACATGCATTTCATCCAAGGATGAGCGCGTGTTATCTCTCACCACTTTTTCCATTCGAGACATCCCAAAAGCAATCTCCTCAGCATTTTCTTGCTCTACAAGGCCATCGGTATAACAGATCAAAGAACTCCCTGGCAGCGCCATCAATTCACCTGATTCAATGGTCGGTAAGCGATCAAACATTCCCAAACCAACCGAACCAAGTTCTAAGCATGAGGAAACACCGTTCTCGTCTATCCAAAGCGGAGGGTTGTGACCACAATTGACATACTTAATTAGTTTGGACGTGCGATGGTAAATAGCTGCGAAAAAAGTAATGTATTTTTCTCCTTTCGCACTGTCCATTACCCGCTCATTTAAAATCTTGACCTTTGATATAAGATCACTGTCATCTCCCTGAAAGATTGCTTTTACATTTGCCTGGAAGTTTGACATGAGAAGCGCAGCACCTATGCCCTTTCCACTTACATCTGCCATACATATAACGAGACAATCTGCACCCCATTCAAAACAATCGTAGTAATCACCTCCTATTTGATGATGCGGCTGATAATAACCAGACACATCAATTTGCGCATCTACTGGCCAAGACTTAGGCACGAGCAGAGACTGCATTTCACCCGCGAGTTCCAATTCTCGTTTGAGCCCTTCTTGCCTTAAATTCTCGTCTACAAGCTCTCTGTTTCTTAACGCAACAACTAAAACATTCGTCAGGGTCTGAAGAAAATTAAGGTGCTTAACTACGGGACTCATCCCCCTGGTGTCTTCTTTCTCGTCACCGGCAAGAACGAAAGCAATCACTTCATCATTTTGAGATACAGGGACAACGACATCGAAGGCATGGTTATCTAATCCATCACTTCCCACTAGAGAAATCCCTCCAGAGTTTAGTTTTTCAAAAAAATGAGCTGGCTGAGTCTCTGGCACAAATCCCGACACGCCAGTTGAGACAAGCAATCGCCAAAACTCCCCACCTAAATCAAGTGCATAAAGGACAATCCTACTTATGCCCAAATATGTTTGAAGTGCTTTACTGTATTGATTAAGAAGGTCTTTTTCTGACGATTGAGAGTTAATGGCGCGCGTCACTTCCAAGAGTGCGTTGAGCTTAAACTCTCTAAGTTCTAGCTTGTCAATGAGTCTTGATTCCCGCGATTTTGTCATCTGAATTTTATGGGTGAATTACTTCTTAACTCTCTCAGAATATTCTTTTTTCTTTGTGTCCACCTTAATGAAATCTCCTGTATTAATAAACAAAGGCACTCTTACTTCAACGCCTGTATCTACAGTCGCAGGCTTAAGCGTATTGGTGGCAGTATCTCCTTTAACACCTGGTTCTGTATACGTAATTTCTACCTCAATAAACTGTGGGAGTTCACAAGAAATCACCCGTTCTTCCTCTGCATAGAAGACAACAAGACAATGCAGGCCATCTTTAAGAAATTCAGGGGTATTAATGAGATGTTTCTCTATAGAAATCTGCTCATAATTCTCGCAATTCATAAAGTGAAAACCCATGTCATCATTGTACAGGTATTGATATTCTCGTGTTTCTATTCTCACGGGGTCAATCTTAAACCCTGAATTGAACGTGTGGTCCACAATCCTACCAGTCTCAATGTTTTTTAATTTGGTCCTTACGAATGCAGGACCCTTACCCGGCTTGACATGCAGAAACTCAACAATTTGCCACAATCCATTGTTGTGATTCAAACACATGCCATTTTTAATATCTGAAGTAGTTGCCATAGGTCAATTTGAATTCATATGAGACTGCAAGATACATCTACCGTCACTTGCCTTCAAGTCGTATTGAGATTCGATGTGTTGAAGTTGTGTTTTCCCAAACAGACCAAACCTTTTCAATCGAAAAAACCAACCTATCTGGTATGATATCAAAGGAAAAAATTGCCCGGGAGGTCGAATCACCTACTGAAAACAATCGGTATCCGCGTGCTGTTGGAAGCAATTGAAACAATCTACCTTCCATTCCATCGACACCATTCATTACAGCAACAGTCACAGATCGTCGACTTTTAAGATCAACCCTGAATGCTCTTCCAAAACCAGGGGCACTGTCCCAATATTTATGAAATTCCGCGGTCAATCTGAAAAGATCCACATCCCACCTTAATCTGGCACCCAATGAAAATTCTCCCGCAATGTTACAATCGACGCTCAGTCTAGAAAAAACCTTACCCGCATTTACAATCGGGTGGCTCCAACTCATGGTCGATCGAACCGAAGCACCTTCTTGGTCCATCTCAGATTTCACAACAAATCTTTTGTTGTCTGGACCTAATGAGAATCCGAGTAAGCCCTGCCATTGATTTACTGCGCCAGCCTTCACGCCCCAATTTCTTCCTGGATGAAGCGCACTCGTCTTGTCGACCGAATAAAACAGAAAAAAATGTTGACTCGCTGTGAGCACAGCACGATTGTGCATCGTGAAATCACCTTTGAAAACACCCACCTCCGTTTCAAAACTAAACGCATTTTTTTCCATCCGAAACACAGCCCCAAACAACCCAGACAATGTGGACCCGAGAGTTTGGCCTATTTCACCTACAAAACCAATTTGATACTGTTTATTCACTCGAAATGCTGAAAGTCCAAATCGATTTACACGAATTACGGATCTATGGAGTTCATTTTCATCTCGGTGGAGGCCCGTATCGAACCACGTAAATTCAAACATAGAATTCTGAGTGAATTCTCTCTTCTGTGAATCCAATGAGGATGCAAACCACCATAAACCCATGTTTTTTCGAACAGCAACTCCGCGTCTAAAAGGAGAACCATCTCCTGAATACACACCATCAAAACCTCTGCTCACTTGACCTAATCTGTGGGGAGACCTCATGGATTGAAATGGGTCATATCTGTTAATTATTGCGCCTGAACCCCAATGAACACGATGGTCACCTAAAATCCAAGTGACCCCTTGATGTCCTACCCCTTGAATGTATCCTCCTACAAAATCTATCCCAACCTCTCCGACATCTCGCTCACCAACAAGCCCCCAATTTCCTCCCTTAAACCGCGCGACGCACCCCACATTAGGCCCCACATATTCCTCCTCATTTAAATCAAATTGGCTCACAATACTAGATTTTACTTGACTCAGCTGAGGTCTGTACGTTTCTCCCGAAGCTTCTTCTTTCCCCCACTCACACCATGTTCTCCACTTTGTACTTTTTAATAGTATTTCGGAACATTCTGGTCTTAATCCAGGAATCGCCCAAACCTCTTCTGGAACCACAGGCCATCCATACTTTTCTAGATGAACCCTGATGAGTTCAGCATCCGACACTTCCATCCAACCTTCTTCTATGGCAGGTATAAGCAACTTATTGATGGCCAAAAGAGACTGAGACAAAAGGCCATTGTAAAACAAACCAATGGCAAAGAAAAACAAGAAAATCAATGTTACTTTTTTTCTTACCATGACACCATCCATTGCGTATTGCCACCAAACGAACCATATCTATGACTGAGAGACTTCGTGAATGCCCCATAAAGAATCAGACTGCAAGAAATTCTCAAATCTGGTCCCTCAACAATCACGTGAGCATTTAACTTGTCCAATCTACCGCCCACAAGAAGATGCCAGTCCCTGCCATATAAACTTGATTTCATGCCTAACCCAACTTGAAATCCATATGTGTTGGGTGGGGTGATTAACCCCGACACACGCCATGGCCATTCACCACCCATCACATCCGGCGAAATCATCAAGGAACAACTGCCAGATGGGAAAGTTGTTGTGACACCTGTACTGGATAACATGCGACAAGAACGTTTGTGTAATTCTGTCAAGGCCTCTAATTGCGCACCTAAATGAAGCCAACCATAAAGGACAATACGCTCTTCTACAACACCTATGAGTTTTTCATGGCCCCACCAAACCTCACTCCTGTTCCACGCTTCCCATCCACACCAACTCCCCCCTACTCTAGAACCGGGAATTGACTTAATGGTTTTTTCGATATTGAATGCGTGTAATTTGGCCCCCCAAATGATCTGTTCTCCACGTATCCGGCAATCAAATGTGTCAGACAACACAAAATCAGTGCGTAAGGATGACTGAAACTCACTTTGAGCTGTGAAAATCAAAGGACATAAAAGAATGAGGTAAACACAACAAATCCGAACAATGACAGCACTATTTACACCTTGAATTTTCATCTTGGCAAGGTGCGATTTCAAGGGAAACACCTTAAAAACAAATAAACACGTGTTCGCGATAAATTTATTAGTGTTGTTACACTCCTTGGTCCTATCTTTGCGCCCCGATTTGGAATGCGGGTGTGGTGAAATTGGTAGACACGCCAGATTTAGGTTCTGGTGCCGCAAGGTGTGTGGGTTCGAGTCCCTCCACCCGCACAATTCCAAACAACGGGCAGATTCTATATTAGAACGCCATGAATATTACCCAGGAACCTATTGATGCGCTTAGAGCGCAAGTCACTGTTAAATTAGAAAAACAGGATTACGAAGGACGATGTGAGAAGATTCTGCAACATCAACGCAAACAAATTGTGATGCCAGGGTTCAGAAAAGGGAAGGTTCCAATGGACATTGTGAAAAAGCAGTATGGTAAAACTGTCTTGGCGGATGAGCTCAATAAACTTTTGAGTGAGAGCCTCCAGAAGCACATCTCGGAAAACAAACTTCATGTTTTAGGAAACCCTATACCAGCAGAAGAACAAGAAGAAAATGGGGATTGGGATAATCCTGACGCTTTTACGTTTACATATGAATTGGGCCTCGCGCCAGAGGTAGATTTAAAATTTGGTTGGAGAGCTCGGTTTACAAGACACACCATTCCTGTAGACAAGAAAGCCATCGATAACCGTGTCCTTGACATGCAACGTCAGCACGGTACGGTCAGCGATGTGGAGGTCTCTGAGGAAAAAGATATGCTCATTGGGACATTTGTTCAACTTGAAGAAAGTGGCGCACAGTTGGAAGGAGGAATTACAAACAAAAGCTCTATTTCAATTGAATTTACGGACGACAAAGCGTCAAAAGACAATCTCATAGGGCTTTCTATAGGATCGGACATTGTGGTTGATCCTCATAAAGTGAGTAAGAACCATGAGGACTTAGGTAAAATGCTTGGGATTTCACATGAGCAGGTGCACGCTTTGAAAGGTGACTTTAAATTTACTGTTGAAGAGATTAAAAGACTGAATCCCCATGATGTTGGGCAGTCATTGTTTGACAAAATATATCCAAAGGGTGAAGTCAAAGACGAAAAAGATTTCCGGTCTCGCATTGAGAAAGATCTTGAAGGACATTTCGACAGAGATGCTGAATGGGTCTTTCGACGCAGATTTATTGTGGATTTGATCGAGTACATGAAGATTCCTCTTCCAGAAGTATTTTTAAAGCGCTGGATTAAGCTTTCTAATGACAAACCCGTCACTGAAGAACAGATCGAAAGCGAGTTTGCTGGATATGCTGATTCACTGAGATGGCAGTTGCTTCAACAAACAGTGATGAAAGACCAAGAGATGAAGATTACAGCTGAGGAATTAGAGTCTGAGGCGCGGAAATTCGTCGGCGCTCAGTATGCACAGTATGGCATGCCTTTAGATGAAGAAGCGATGGACACAGTGGCGAAAGGCGTTCTGGCAAAAGATGAGGAGAGAAGAAAAATTGCTGATGTCATTATCGAACGCAAGGTGGTGGATTTTCTTAAAACGAAAGTCAGCATTAAGGACAAGTCGATTTCTTATGAAAAGTTCTCTGAACTTGCTGCAGAGGTAAAATAATTTATGTAGGCCTTCAACGGTAGATTGCTATATATCGTTTGTGAATATCCGAGTAAAACACATGTGTTAAATCAAGTGTTGAAGCCTAAATTGCAGACATATTATTAAGCACCATGAACAATCGTAAAGAATTTTTAAAGTTTGCCGTCAAAGATCAGGGGTTAAGTAGCCACACTGTTGGAGATTTCATATCTTCTGCATACGGCCCTGAGAATATGACCCGTACAGTTATTGAAGAGAGAGCAATGCCCTTTCGTGAAGTAGACGTCTTTTCTCGTTTAATGGCTGACCGCATCATATTTATGGGGACAGGAGTCGATGATTACATCGCCAACATTATTCAAGCTCAACTGCTTTTTCTCGAATCAACCGACCCGAAAAAAGATATACAGATTTACATCAACTCACCTGGTGGAAGTGTCTACGCTGGTTTGGGGATTTACGATACAATGCAGTACATCCGCCCTGATATCGCTACGATATGTACTGGCATGGCTGCTTCTATGGGGGCTGTTCTTCTGTGCGGAGGTGCTGCTGGAAAACGTACTGGCCTGAAGCACAGCCGCATCATGATCCACCAACCATTAGGAGGCGCAAGAGGACAAGCATCTGACATTGAAATTACGGCCCGTGAAATTCAAAAGCTAAAAAAAGAGCTTTACGAAATTATCGCACACCACAGCGGCAAGAAATACAACGATGTTTGGAAGGACAGTGACAGAGATTACTGGATGACGGCTGAAGAAGCTAAGAATTATGGAATGATTGATGAAGTACTGAGTCGTCAATAAGTTCGTTTACAAGAAAAATCTGAGAGTGAGATGGCAAAAGAAATAGATGCTGTTTGTTCCTTTTGCGGAAGGGAAAAAGATGATGCAGAAATCCTTATTGCAGGGATCTCGGGACATATCTGTGATGTGTGTGTGAAGGAAGCTGATACAATTATCGAGAACGAAAGTGACAAGAATGTTGTCGAAAAACTCGAGTTAGAACTCAAGAAACCCGTCGAGATTAAAGCACATATCGATGACTATGTGATCGGACAAGAAAAGGCAAAAAGAACACTTTCAGTTGCAGTTTACAACCACTACAAACGCCTTCTCAACCCTCCAACAGATGATTGCGAAGTTGAACTTGACAAGTCAAATGTCATTTTAGTCGGCGAGACTGGCACCGGAAAAACACTGCTGGCAAAAACAATAGCTCGAATGCTAGACGTTCCATTTTGCATCGCAGACGCAACTGTTTTAACAGAAGCGGGCTATGTTGGTGAAGATGTAGAAAGCGTGTTATCTAGACTGTTACAAACTGCAGACTTTGATGTTGAAGCAGCTGAGAGGGGAATCATCTTTATCGATGAAATCGACAAGATTGCTCGGAAGAGTGACAATGCATCAATCACGAGAGATGTAAGTGGAGAGGGCGTTCAACAAGCATTGCTTAAACTACTTGAAGGAACAGATGTACATGTACCCCCGCAAGGAGGTCGAAAGCACCCTGAACAAAAGCTCATTACCGTAAATACACAGAACATTCTCTTTATTTGTGGAGGCGCTTTTTCTGGAATTGAGAATCACATAGAACGGCGGATCAGCAGATCTACAATTGGATTCAAGAGCAAAGGAACAGAAAATAAAGATGAGAATATTCTTTCTCACATTGCGCCATCAGACTTAAGAAGTTTCGGTTTAATCCCTGAACTTGTCGGTAGATTCCCTGTCCTCACGCACTTAAACACCCTAGATGGTCAAGCATTGAGACGCATCCTCTCTGAGCCCAAGAATGCGATCATTAAGCAGTACATACATCTATTCAGTTTAGACAATATTGAATTAAAATTCAAAGCAGACGCCCTAGATTGGATTGTGGAACAAGCGTTAAAATTTAAGCTTGGCGCACGTGGGTTGAGAGGAATCCTTGAGACTGTTCTTACAGACGATATGTTTGAACTCCCAAGCAGCGATGTGAAAGAACTCATCGTAGATAGAAAATATTGCGAAGGTCACAAGGGGAATATTGCATCTCAGGAATTGAAAGTGGCATAGATACCCGCCAATTGTTTGTCACTTGTGGACAATCATCTTACTCTGAGAGTTGCTGTAGGAGATATTCCTTTCTAATTTGGTCACGACTATTCTAAATAAAAGAAGACGTGGCAGGTAAGGTGACACCTTTGATGAAGCAATATAATCGGATTAAGGAAAAACATCCGGACACCATCTTGCTTTTTCGCGTAGGCGATTTTTACGAAACCTTCGGAGAAGATGCCGTTGAGGCTGCCCGTGTACTCAATATTATTTTGACCAAACGTGGAAGTGGAAGCGCCTCGGAGATTGAACTCGCGGGGTTTCCTCATCATTCTTTAGACAATTATTTACCCAAATTGGTTCGGTCTGGGTTGAAGGTTGCCGTTTGTGATCAATTGGAAGACCCTAAGCAAGCAAAAGGGCTTGTGAAGAGAGGTGTGACAGAATTGGTGACGCCAGGTGTTGTCATGCACGATCAGGTCCTCACATCTAGTGAAAACCATTATCTGGCAGCGATACACTGGACTAGAAAAGGGTGTGGGGTCGCGTTTCTTGATATTTCAACGGGCGAATTTATGGCGGCTGAGGGTGACCCTGATTGGATTGACAGACTATTAAAGAGCCTTAATCCGAAGGAGTGGGTATGCCAAAAACAATTTGAAAATGATTTAAAGTCCCTGTTTGGAGATGATACGCCCATCTCAAAACTCGATGATTGGGTCTTTTCCGAGGAATTCGCAACTGAAAAACTACATGGTCAGTTTGGCACGACATCACTGAAAGGCTTTGGGCTAGATGATGCGCCTTTGGCAAAGATTGCCGCAGGAGTCATTCTTCAGTATTTAGAATTTACGCATCACACAAAACTTGGACATCTGCAAGGTGTGAAAAGGTTGAGAGCTCAAGATGGGATGTGGCTTGATCGATTTACCGTGAGGAATCTGGAGATTCTCTATCCCACACACCCCGATGGACAGTCACTTGCTGACAACATCGATCGAACATCAACGCCTATGGGCGCGCGAATGATGCGGAGATGGCTGGTGATGCCCCTTACGGATATTGTAGAAATTGAATTGAGACAGAATGCTGTTTCTGTTTTGTCGGAGGACGAACAACTGCAGCGTCAATTAAAGAAAATACTATCAGGCGTTGGAGATTTGGAGCGCCTGGCTTCTAAAGCCAGTTCTGCCAGAATTAATCCAAGGGAACTCGTTCAAGTAAGGCGCGGACTTGAAGCGGTTATAATGATTGCAGAAGTAACGGCTGGGGAGGAAGCCCTGATTCCAACATTGGAGCGTCTTTCACCTTGTGATGACCTGCTAAAACGACTGACGGAGGAATTAGAAGATGAAGCACCTACGCAAGTCGGGAAAGGCGCAGTGATCAAAGCGGGAGTAGATGCAGGACTTGATGAAATTAGAAGTTTGGCCTTTGAAAGTGACAAAGCACTTGAAGCGATCCGCATCCGGGAAACAGAGGTCACAGGAATAAGTTCACTGAAGATAGGCTTTAACAATGTTTTCGGATACTATCTTGAAGTAAGGCATGCACATAAGGATAAGGTGCCTGAAGAATGGATCAGGAAGCAAACCCTGACGCAAGCTGAAAGGTACATTACTGAAGAGCTTAAAGAACTTGAAACACGTATTCTGGACGCAAAAGACAAGGCCCTTTCTATGGAGCAGCGGCTGTATGAATCCTTGGTGTCTGAGACCGTGAAAAATACCACTGAATTAATCTCAAACGCCAGGGCCATTGGTGCAACAGATGTGCTGGTCAGTTTTGCTGAAGTGTCTACAGATTTCGGATATACCAGACCGAGAATGAAGGAATCGCATGGGATTAGCATCGTAGGAGGTCGTCATCCAGTGATTGAACGCCAACTTCCTTTGGGCGAATCGTACGTCGCGAACGACCTCACGCTCAATCCTGACAACGCTCAAATATTAATGATTACCGGACCAAATATGGCTGGTAAAAGTGCGCTCCTCAGACAAACAGCGCTTATCTCCCTGATGGCTCAATGTGGCAGTTTTGTTCCAGCAAGAAGTGCAGAGCTTGGAATACTAGATCGAATCTTTACGAGGGTCGGTGCCTCAGACAATATTTCGAGTGGAGAATCTACGTTTATGGTTGAGATGAACGAAACCGCATCGATACTTAACAATATCACAGATCGGAGTTTGGTTCTTCTTGATGAGATCGGAAGAGGCACTAGCACATACGACGGTGTAAGCATCGCTTGGGCCATCGCTGAGTACCTTCACGGGGCAGATAAATTGAGACCTCTCACATTATTTGCGACGCACTACCACGAGCTAAATGAGATGCAAGCCATCTTTTCTAGGATAAGAAATTACAACGTAAGTGTGCGAGAAGTCAGCGGAAAGATCGTGTTCCTTAGAAAACTTGTCGCCGGAGGTTCAAATCACAGCTTCGGAATTAACGTTGCAAAACTTGCAGGCATGCCGCGAAGCCTTGTTCGCCGAGCAGAAGAAGTCCTCCTACAATTAGAAGAACACAAGAGAGATAAATCCGGAACACAGACAGGACCCACAGTTGACCCCGTGAAGCTTCCGGATTCTTCAAATACAAAATCTGAAGAGGGCATGCAGATGAGCTTTTTTCAATTAGACGATCCTGCATTAGAGGATGTTCGTGATCGATTGTTGGATTTAGACATTGACAACCTTACCCCGCTGGATGCCCTGATGAAACTTCACGAAATAAGAAAAGTAGTAGGCGGGAAATAAAATCATCCTCACCCGTGAGGAACGGCACTCACTGATCTGTCAGTAGGCCGCAAGAAGAAGATCTAATTCTTTATAAGAGAGTCCACGTTCTTCTGCAATTCCTTGATGTGTAATCACCCCTTTGTACATGTAAATTCCTGACTTCACAATATTGGAGCTTCTGATAGAAGGCACAAGACCTCCATCAGATACGACCCCTAAAATAAATGGAGCGATAATGTTACTCAAAGCCTGACTTGCTGTTCCTGAAACGCTTGAAGCGATATTAGGAACACAGTAGTGAATCACATCATGGTGAACGAAAGTTGGATTTTCGTGGCTGGTCATCCGCGATGTTTCAAAGCATCCTCCTTTGTCAATACTCACATCGATAATGACAGCGCCTTCTTTCATTGCGCTTACCATGGTTTCGCTAACTATTACAGGAGTCCTTTGGCCTTCACCGCGCAACGCACCGATCGCAACATCTGCTGTTTTTAACGCTTCATTTAATACTGAAGGCTGGATCGTAGAAGTCCAAACCCGAGTCCCCAAACTCTGTTGGATACGAACCAAACGATGTTGTCTGTCATCAAAAATCTTCACATGCGCACCCAAACCCATCGCTGCTCTTGCTGCAAACTCCCCTACAGTACCCGCTCCCAAAATAACGACTTCACATGGTCTTACGCCACTAATTCCTCCCAACAAAGTCCCCCTGCTCTTCTCTCCTGACAGCAATGCCCCGGCAATGAGAATTGACACATTCCCAGCGATTTCACCCATTGCTCGTACCAGAGGAAAAAGTCCGTTTTTATTCTTTAAATAATCCCAAGCAATTGCTGTAATTTTCTTTTTACCTAACTCTTCCAGAAGATTTTCACTCTGTACGCTAAGTTGAAGCGCGCTTACTAGCGTTGCTCCCCGAGACATCATATCAACTTCCTCAATAGAGGGTGGCTCAACCTTTAAGACCAAACCAGCCTGAAACACCTTCTTTCTATCATACACAATTCTCGCCCCTGACTCGCTGTAGTCAATATCCGTAAAGTGAGACAACAATCCCGCTTCAGATTCAACCAATACTTCATGACCATGGGCGACGAGTAACGCTACAGCCTCAGGCACCAGTGCCACTCTCTTTTCTTGAAGGCTTGTTTCTTTTGGAATTCCAATTGTAAGGTCTTCCTGACCCGCCTTTACCTGAAGCAGTTCCTCCTGTGGCAATAGAGCCGCTTCTTTAGCTAATGCTTTAATGGCTTTTCGTCCTGTATCCATATCTGGGTGAAATTAACGATTTCTTTGCGCCTAACTACATATTTGACGCAGTAAAGTTAGACTTCTTTTGGTGTTGGAGGTCTCATCTGGGTTTTCAGACATCGATTCATCAATTTTCAATAGCCAAATATCATCAGGCAAGGCCTGGGATATGCGTTCTGGCCACTCCACAAAAGTGATGCCTTGCTGCTCAAAAGCATCGAACACTCCAGCTTCCTGAGCCTCTTCTTCATCTTTCAATCGATACAAGTCAATGTGATGGATCGTTCTGCTGGAAATCTGATCATTTCCTGGCATTTCATATACGTTCACCAATCCGTAGGTCGGACTTGAGACTTCATCCACCACACCGAGCATTCTACATAATGTCTTCACAAGAGTGGTTTTTCCGACTCCCATCTCTCCATGGAGTGCAATCACTCCGTTGTCGGGCAGCTTCATTAAAAGCTGTCTTGCGACATCATCCAAGTCTTTTAATGCATACGCCTCAATCTCTAATATGCGCTCTAAGCTTGCTTCTTCTCTCATTTTATTTACTTGGCATCTAAAATAGCAAAAGGCACAATGACCTCCTCTAAACTCACACCACCATGCTGAAATGTATCCTTAAAATATTTCACAAACTGATGATAATTGTTTGGATACACAAAAAAGTCTCTCTCACGCGCAAATACATACCCTGTACTTACATGGTTTTTAGGCAGGCCAAACTTCTCTGGATCAACTGCGGCAAAAACTTCCTTTTTCTCATACCCCAGGTTTTTACCTACTTTATATCTAAGGTTGCTATTCGTACTTCTGTCACCTCGAACCTTAATGTCATTGTTCACTCTAACCGTTCCATGATCCGTTGTGATGATGACTCTGCCGTTGGCCGCGGCCATTTTATCTAAAAGTTCTTTCAAGGCGCTATGCTCAAACCATGTTAATGTTAACGATCTGTAAGCTGCTTCATCATCTGCAAGTTCCTTGATTACCTCCATATCTGTTCTCGCGTGACTTAGCATATCCACGAAATTATAGACCAAAGTAGTCAAAGTCTCACCCTTCGTTTCATGGAACTGGTCGGACAGTTTTCTTCCCGCTGCCAGATTTGTAACCTTGTGATAGCTCGTCTTTCCCTCAATACCAAGTCTATCTAACAATGACTTAAGCAGTTCGGCCTCGTACTTGTTTTTCGAACCTTCATCTTCTTCTGTACTCCAATAATCGGGATGTAAACGCTTAATATCTGCAGGCATCATTCCCGCAAACAGTGCGTTCCTCGCATATTGGGTTGCTGTAGGCAGAATACTCATGTATTTGTCGTCACGCACGATAGAAAATAGATGCTTCAACATGGGTTCAATGGTACGCCATTGATCCAATCTCAAATTATCTATCACAACTAAAAACACCTGTCTGCCTCCCGCTGTCTCAATTGCTTCGGGCAAATAATGTGGAAGCACCCGATGTGACAACAAAGGGACATCTCCCTGACCACTAGCGTCTCCTTGCTGAACCCAGTTTTCATAATGACTCTCTATGAACTTACCGAATTGTCTATTTGCATCCTCAAACTGCATACTTAACACCTCTTGCATACTGTCATCATCTGAATTCTCAAGCTCCAGCGTCCAATGTGTCAGTCTGCCGTAAACCTCGTACCAATCATCAGCCTCCATTCGGTCCATCATTTTCATCCCGAGCTCACGGAATTCACGCTGATAGTCAGTCATCACCTTTTCACTTAACAACCTTTTGCCGTCAAGACATTTTTTTACAGCAAGTAAAATTTGATTGGGATTCACAGGTTTAATCAAATAATCGCTAATCTTAGACCCTATTGCCTCCTCCATAATATGCTCCTCTTCACTCTTAGTAATCATAATAACCGGCAGGTGAGGCCTCATTTTCTTGATTCTTTGAAGTGTCTCTATTCCATTAATCCCTGGCATGTTTTCATCTAGGAAGACCAAATCAAACAAGGCATTGCCCACCATTTCAAGCGCCTCTACACCACTATTTACTGGCGTTACAGAGAATCCCTTCCCTTCTAAAAAGATGATGTGAGGTTTGAGCATGTCGATTTCATCATCGGCCCAAAGTATATGTGGTTGTCTCGTCATGTGCTTAAGTATCTTGCGCAAAGAAACATCAACGTACGTAATTTGCGTTTCGTATATCAGATTCATGTCAACAATTATGCCTAAGACAAACCGTCATAAAATCCTAAACGATCCGATTTACGGGTTCGTTACACTTCGTCATGCATTTACTTTGGACATATTAGACCATCCATTTGTGCAACGTTTGAGACGAATAAGTCAATTGGGGCTAAGTCATTTGGTATATCCAGGGGCTGTTCATAACAGGTTTCATCATGCAGTGGGAAGTATGTTCCTCATGCAGGAAGCGATTGATAGCCTTCGGTCAAAGGGGGTGGAAATAACGCCTCAGGAGGACGAGGCAGTTTGTTTTGCGATTTTACTGCATGATGTAGGTCATGGACCTTTCAGTCACGCATTAGAGCACAGCATTGTAAATGAAGTCCAACATGAAGATATCAGCTCAATTATTATGGATCGTCTGAATATCGACTTTAATGGGAAGCTAGATTTGGCAATTAAAATTTTCAAAAACAAATACAAGAAAAAATTTCTGCACCAACTCGTATCCTCCCAGTTAGACATGGACCGACTTGATTATTTGGCGCGAGACAGCTTCTACTCTGGTGTGACGGAAGGGAAAGTGGGTTCCGAACGAATCATCAAGATGCTGTCGGTTGTGAATGACCAGTTGGTCGTTGAAGAAAAAGGCATTCATAGCGTCGAAAAATTTATCGTAGCTCGCCGCTTAATGTATTGGCAAGTGTATTTACATCGTACGGTGATCAGTGCGGAACATATGCTCACTTTAATTCTGCGTAGAGCCAAATTTCTCACTAAAAACAAGGTGGATGTATTTGCTTCTCCGGCATTGTCTGGTTTTTTACAAAACGATTACGACCTACAATCGTTTATTTCAAACCCGAAAGTCCTCGATTATTTTTGTGACCTTGACGACTCCGATATTTATTGCGCAATGAAGTCGTGGCGTTATCACGACGACAAAGTTCTATCCACATTAAGCGCACGACTACTCGATAGGAAACTGTTCCGAATAGAGCTCAGATCTCAACCCTTTACAGATCGTGAAGTGAATGCACGTATCAAATCGATTTCAGATGCATGGGAACTCACGACAGATGAAGCATCTTACTTTGTATCAAATGACACAATCCAAAACCAAGCTTATACGCCGAAGGGCATCCTGATCAAATACAAGGACGGATCTGTTTTAGATTTTGCAGAAGCGAACGATCATCTTTCACTGACACATCTTACTCGTCAAGTTGTAAAATCTTTCCTTTGTTATCCGAAAGACATCGTAAAACCAAAGCGTTAACGCCTTAAGATACGACGAGCTCTTCTCCCTTGTCTGTATAAAGATGGTATTCTAAAATTTCCATCGAGGAATTGCTTTCTAGCTCGAGCGAAATACCCAACTCCTTTTCCCATTTGATTCTAACTGAAGAACCATACCACCCTTTAAAAAGCTTGATGGGTTCACCATGGACTAAATAGGCTTCAAGAATCGGATGAAGTAAAATCGTAATTTTCTTATGACCTTCTCCTTTTGAAAAGTACTTTAAGCTAGACTTAATTGTGTCTGTAACCAATATGGCTGCTTGGATATTGCCTGAGCCATTACAAGAAGGACAACGATCTTGTGTTTGCACATTCGCGACATCTCGGACTCTTTGTCGCGTAAGCTCCATCACCCCAAACTTACTTGGTGATGCAATATTATGCTTGGCCTTATCACCCTTCATCGCCGATTTCATGGTGTCCGTGAGCAGTTTGTTATGCTCTCGTTTTGCCATGTCAATGAAATCAATCGCAATAATACCCCCTATATCTCTTAGGCGAAGTAACCGTGCGATTTCTTCTACACATTCTATATTCGTCTGGAGTGCATTCTCTTCCTGAGTCGATGCGCCCTTCTTTCGCCCTCCGCTATTAACGTCAATGACGAACATCGCTTCGGTTTGCTCAATGATGAGATACGCACCACTTTGAAGGCTGACTTTAATCCCGAAAGTGGCTTTAATCTGACGGTAAATAGAAAGTGAATTAAAGAGATCCTTATCCTTAATGTACTTAACACTGTCGGCTTGATCGGACCCAATGCTGATGAGATATGTTTTGACCTCATCCGCAAGTTTTTCATCGTTGACACGAATCAATTCACATTCAGGTCTCAGAACATCCCTGAGTACTGTGTTCGTCTTGTTAAGCTCCCCAAGAATACGATTGCCTGGTTTGGCTCTTTTGAGATTTTCAAACAGTTCTCCCCATCGTTTGATTAAATCAGACAAATCACTGTGTAAATCTGCTGACCCCTTCTCCTGAGCAACTGTTCTGACAATAATCCCAAACCCTGGAGGCCTGATACTTTGAATCAAACTCTTGAGTCTCTTTCTTTCTGTCTCACTTTTAATGCGTGAAGAAAGACTGACTTTGTCAGAGAAGGGTACGAGAACAAGAAACCTGCCTGGAAGGGTTATCTCTGCCGAGAGACGTGGCCCTTTTGAGCTGATGGGCTCTTTTGTCACTTGGACAAGAACAAGTTGTGAAGAACTCACATAGTCCTTCATCGCCCCGCGCTTTTCTATTTTAGGTTCTAGCTTAAACTTTTCGATATCGCTGACAGGCAACTTTCCTGTCATAACGAGTTTCGTCCATTTCTGCTGAGTCTTATATTGAACACCCAAGTCGCTGTGATGAAGAAAGGCATCTCTGTCATATCCAACGTCGACGAAACCGGCGTTCAAATTAGGCATCACTTTCCTTACACGACCTAAGTAAATATCACCTACTCTGTAGGGGGTATCACCTGGATCGCGATGTAGCTCAACGAGCTTGCCTTCTTCAAGGATCGCTAATTCAACTCCTTTGGAAGTTGAATTGATTATTAGTTCTGATTTCAAGGCACGTAAATTATCACCTAGCATCAACTAGGCAGTAAAGAAACACACACATCTCAAAGCTGAAAAACAGCTTAGAGATGTCGCTTATTTCTTCTTCTTGTGACGATTCTTACGAAGACGCTTCTTCCTTTTGTGGGTGGCCATTTTATGACGCTTGCGCTTTTTTCCGCTTGGCATGATAACTAATTTAATTCGTGAGGGTCAAACACCACACTGATGTTGACTTAATGTCTAATATTTTTTGTTCAACTAAAACTCATGAAATGAGTTAAACCGCAACTTTGGTTTTAACATTCTCCATAAATTCCTTTGCAGGTTTAAACGAAGGGATGTTATGAGCTGGTATTCGGATTGATTTCTTTGCAAGAATATTTCTACCTGTCTTCGCCGCTCTTGTTTTTACAATAAAGCTGCCAAAACCACGTAAATAAACATTTTCTCCACCCTCAACATTGTCACGTACTGTACGCATAAATGCCTCAACTGTTACCTGCACATCGTGCTTCTCCATACCTGTCTTATCTGCAATTTGACTTACAATATCCGCTTTTGTCATTTTTAAATGTAGTTGCTTGACTAATAATACTCTGCAAACAATTATGCAAAGTTCCCATCAATTGGAGTGCAAAAATACATCTATTCAATTGAAAACGAAAAGGCGAAGCAAGTTTCTATCAAAAGTTGTAAAAAAATGTTCTAATTCGATAAGAATACATACCTTCGCTAACATGGCAGGAATCAATAAAGTAATCTTAATCGGAAACCTGGGTCGAGACCCAGAAATGCGCTACACACCTAACAGTATTGCGGTTTGTTCTTTCTCAATAGCGACCTCTGAGACTTATAAGGATAAAAATTCTGGTGAGCGAATCACGCAAACGGAATGGCATAATATTGTATTGTGGCGCGGATTGGCCGAAACTTCTGAAAAATACCTCAGAAAAGGATCTAAAGTTTACATAGAAGGTAAACTGAAGACAAGAAAATGGGATGACAAACAAGGTATAACAAGGTATTCTACCGAGATTGTAGCTGATGTCATGCAAATGCTTGACAAGAAAGTCACCGACTCACCTGAGTCTTTTGTTTCTGAAACCACTGAAGTAAAACAGGCGGTTCAGCCGTCTGTTTCTTCTGAAATGGGTGAGGAAATAAAAGGAGGTGATCTGCCCTTCTGACCAAATCACAACCCGTGGTGGACCCAGACCCTTTGGTATTTTTAAACCCCTATTTAGCGACAGGACTCATATTGGTTCTGTTGATTTGTAGCGCGCTAATTTCTGCGTCTGAAGTTGCATTTTTTTCACTTAAACCTATAGACCTAGAAGACTTAGAAGGAGATGAGAGGGCCTCCTCTGTGAATGTACTTGCACTTCTTAGAAACCCAAACCCTTCAGAAGGCCCCAGACATTTACTCGCAACAATACTTGTATTAAACAACTTGATAAACGTGGCAATTGTATTGATTGCTACTGTGACCGCTCAGCAATTATTCCCAGTTGAATCACTCCCTTCTTGGTTGGCAATCGTGATTCACATTGCTGGCGTTACCTTGTTGTTGGTTTTATTTGGTGAGGTCATCCCTAAGCTGTTTGCCTCCTCTCACAATCTTAAAGTAGCGAGGTTTACCTCAGGCTTACTGCTTATTTTTCAAAAGCTACTTTTTCCATTTTGGAAGCCATTGGTCGCAATCGGTCGCGCCTTAGACAGAAATATAAAGCGTCCTGTACAAGATTTATCTGCGAAAGATCTTGAGAACGCTCTTTTTCTAACTGACAACGAGAACCGAAGTGAGGACGAGAAGGAAATTTTAGAACGTATTGTCAAATTTGGAGACAAGGACGCCAAACAGGTGATGACTCCTCGGACCGATATTACAGCGTTCAGTATCGAGGAGTCATGGGATGTCGTTAAAGCAGCAGTAATCGCAAGTGGATTTTCTAGAATACCGGTCCATAAAGGAACAGTAGATGAGGTGGTCGGAATCTTACATGTAAAAGATTTGATTCCTTTGCTAAAAACCGAGAGTGCGATATGGAACACTTTGCTTCGTGAACCATTTTTCATTCCTGAAAACATGAAAATCGACGACCTTTTGCGTGAATTCCAAGGAAGAAAAGTGCACATGGCATTGGTTGTAGATGAGTATGGCGGTACAAGTGGGGTCATCACCTTGGAGGATGTCTTGGAAGAAATAGTCGGAGATATAACCGATGAATTTGATGCTGAAGAAGTGGCTTACTCTAGACTAGATGACCTCACCTTTTTAATGGAGGGCAAAACAGCACTTATTGATTTCTACAGAATCCTAAATTTAAATGAACAGGTGTGGGAAGAATCAAAAGGGGAAAGCGACACAATCGGTGGATTTATCACAGAGCAAGCCGGTACTATTCCTAAAATAGGAGAATATATTGTGTTTGACAATGTCAGTATTTTTGTGGATGCCGGAGATCACAAACGTATCGATCGGGTGAAGATTATTCTCCCCTCGCTTGAACAAGATGACGTATCTGGAACTGACAGCTCAGAGATATAATCATGATTAAAGATCTATCTTTTATTTGTTCTATTTTAATGTTAGGTGGGTTCTTGAGTTGCAGCGCTCCATCAATACCGAGACCAGAAGGGTATTTCAGAATTGAATTGCCGATAACAGATTTCAAAAAAACCGATGGTTTATGCGGGTATGAATTTGAAATCCCCGTATACAGTATTTTAGAAGAGGCGAAATCATCTCAGGAAGATGTCTGCTGGTACAATGTACGTTTTCCCAGTTTTAATGCCAGGCTTCACTGTACTGACTTGATGCTAGACAACAACCTCGACGTCTTAATTAAAGATGCGCAAGAGTTGGTATTTAGCCACGACCACAAAGCAAATGGCATTCGTCGTATTCGCGTGGTGAATGAACGCACAGACGGCGGTGCAAGAGGTGTGCTTTACCACCTGGAAGGGCCTGTCGCTACTCCCATTCAGTTTTTTGTTACAGATAGTACGCAGCACTTCTTGCGAGGCTCTTTGTACTTCGACAACAAGCCAAATCCTGATAGCACAGCTCCAGTCATCGCGCGATTGATCTCAGATGTAGAACATTTTATGAGAACTGTAACATGGGAGTAATGGAAAGTGGAACCGTTGTTTGGATTGTAGAAAAAGGGAACTCAAGATGGAAAATCGGGGTGTTTAAGGATGGCAAAATCGTGGATATCACACATCTAGACCCTGGAGAAGACTTGAGTCTCGGGCATCTTCCTCCAGGCCAAGTCGATGGCGTATTGTTGACCGGAAGTGGTGACTGGAATACTGGAATCGCAGAGATGTTGCGCACCCGATCGAAGGGGGGTGTCACCGAAATAAAGCATGGAGATCCCCATCCTCTCGAAACAGAAGTCGAAGATCCCGGCTCTTTGGGGACAGATCGTGTGGCAAATGCCTTCGCTGTTCAATCAGGAGTGATTCAGGGGCTTGAACAAAGCAATGTGTGGATGATTGTGGATATTGGGACTTGTGTCACGACTGACGTGGTATGTGACGGACTCCATTTGGGAGGAAGCATCTCACCTGGATTGTCGATGCGAATAAACGCGATGAGGGATGGAACTGCGGCACTTTCAGGAGTGGAGAAAGAGGTTTGGGCTAAGTTGGCTCCGTTTAAGGGTGAAACCATCGGGAAAACAACTCAAGATGCCATGATTAAGGGTGCAGCTGACGGTATTTCTGCAGAAATCATTGGAAGATGGAGGATCTTAAACGAGCAAGTTGGAGACGAGGAGGCCGTTGGCGTAATCTTAACAGGAGGAGATAGTGCACTTTTGGAACTCGGCCGAGTAATGCCGAAATTCGCGGATTCTAATTTGACCCTCAAAGGGTATTATGCAATATTTAGTCACATACAACTTTCATCGAACATTTAATATTGCCAACATGTTGAAATTGATTCGCATCAAGTTGTTTTTTATACTCGCACTAATCTTGTGTACATCAACATCCACTAGGGTCTTAGGTCAAGAAACAGAAACATCACCATGGTCAAGGTTCGGCATGGGGCTTACCATACCCACCCTTTCTTCGCCTCAATTGATGATGGGAGGAGTGAGCGCACCTATTTTAGATGGGTATGTCATCAATCCCGATCAACCAGCTTCAGCAGCTGGAAGTGTAACTACTCTTTTGCAAACTTCTCTTCATGGAACAAATACGAACATGACAGAAGGAGACTCAACAGCGACTTTCAACAGTGGCTCTCTTGGTTCAATATCCTTGGTCATTAAAAAACCAGGTGGAAAGACAGCTTATATGATGGGGATTACGCCCTATTCTGCAAAAGGATATAATGTATCAAAGTCATTTAACGATTCCTTAAATAACACCATTGGGAACATTGTCGAAACGTATTCTGGAGCAGGCGGAACCGCCAAAAGTTATCTGGGAATATCTCATGTTTTTAAGGGCAAGAAATGGATCCCCGCGGGCAATTTAGACAGTGTTCTTGTGGCCAGTCGCGCGCTGTTTCTTGGCGCTCAAGTCTCCATGTTGTTTGGGGAAGTAACCTCAACAGGCCGGTTAGATTTTGAAGATGTGACCTATCTAGATAACAGAACGAGGACATCCATGAGGCATCGATCTTTGGGAGGACTCTTTGGCGCTCAAGCTTACCAATTGCTTTGGGCCAAATACGATGAAAAACGAAACTTCAAAGGATCGGCAACATTGTATATCGGTGCAACATATTCACCAGAAACTTGGTTGTACACCGATTACCAGAAAACCATAGAAAACGTTCAACTACTCAGCAGCATAGAGACCGTGATAGACACAGCTTCATACATCAACGAATTGGATGCTGAAGGACGTATTCCTGCAAAATTTTCAGCGGGTGGCGCACTCGTTTATGAACAAGCGAACGGAAGTAGATTCCTGATTTCCGGAGAGTATATGCAAGAAGATTGGGGATCTATTTCTGATTCTCTGTTTCAGATAAACTTTCTTGATGGAGATGCAACATGGGCAAAAGCCTCACGCACTTCTTTAGGAATTACAATCGTTCCTGGTTCTGGGGGGGCATCTTATAAAGCGGGATTCGCGTTAGACGCCTACCCCATCGCCTACAATGGAAGCCAATTGTCAGGATGGCGCGCATCTGCCGGAATGACTATCCCTCTTGAAGGAAGTCGCTCAACAAGTCGCCTACACTTCGGTGTAGAAGTGGGACATCGAGGACTTGAATCAGAGAATGGCACAGTTTTAGAAGGTACCCTTGAAGAATCTTTGTTAAAAATTCAAATTGGAGTGACACTCGCTCCATTTTTCAAAAATCTTTGGCTAACACCAAAACTCTACGATTAATAAAAGTGATGAATACCAGCAAACAACTCTTTCTTTTAATAGCGTTCGTTATTCCTTTAAATTTTTTCGCGCAGAATGATTTAAAATATGGAGACACCGAAAACAAGCAAATCCTTTGCAAGGAAGCGCTAAGCGTTTATAAAAGTTACAAAACTCAGAAAAACTACTCTGAAGCTTATGATCAGTGGGAGAAAGCATGTGCGGTTTGTCCACCACAAGTGCAAGAATCACTGTACACAAACGGAAGTACGTTTATCAAGTATGAGATTAAAGAGGCCAAGGCAGCAGGTGATCTTGAACGCAAGGAGATTCTTGTGGATAGCTTGATGTGGGTTTACAACACGAGAATGGAACTTTTTCCATCAACGAAGAAAAAGCCAAATAACCGTTGCCACATTTTAGGACGCAAAGCGTCCGATTATTACAAATTCAATAAGGACTCCATTCAGGGTGCATTTGAGATGTTTAAAGAAAGCGTGGATTGTCTCGGAGCAAAGAGTTCTGCATCAATGCTAAGTGGTTACTATGTCACGTCTTTCTATGCTATGAAAAGCGTCAACAAAATTGATAAGGAGGCTGGAACAACAAAGAAGATTAAAATGTTAACGGATTACCTCATGTTAATGGACTACTGTAATGAGGCAATCGCAATTGCTGAGGCAGCTGAAAATGACAGAAACATTAAGGGATACACAAAGGCAAAAGAAAACATTGAGAAGACGTTTGTGGCCATTGCAAAATGTGAAGAAATGGTTGATGTACTCCAAGCAAGCATAGATGCCGATCCTGGAAATTTTGATCTGAAGAAAAAGGTGTTGCGGATTCTCACGAACAGAGAATGTACTGAAAATGACTTATTTCTTCCTGTAGCTACTGCTGTATATGAATTTGAACCCAGTCATGAAGCCGCTTTTGCGATTGGCATGGGATACGCTAAGCAATCGCAACTCAGTGACAGCTTTAAATACATGGAAGAGGCTGTATCACGTTGTGACAGTTGTTCAAATCAGATGGCTTACCTCTTAAAAACAGGACAAATAGCCAGTGCATTAAAACGTTCTGGCACCGCAAAACGTTATGCAAATCAAGTCATCGCAATCGACCCAAATAACGCTGATGCATATATGCTTATAGGAGATGCAATCGCAGGAGCCTCAAGTTCTTGCAACGATGGAGCTTTAGGGAAAAGATCCGTTTATTGGGTCGCGCATGACTACTACGCCAGAGCAAAGCGGATGAATCCAGAATTAGAAGAAAAAGCAAATGCACGGATGAGTAAAATGTCAAAGCAATTCCCAACCATAGACGAGGTTTTTACATTAGGTCTTCAAGCCGGAACATCATTTACAGTGAAGCAAGTTTCAGGATGTCCTTGTTCAGGCATGACTACAAATATTAGGGTTCGTTAATGAAAACACCTTCCGGATTTTTATTCTATTTACATCTGATCTTTTCAATATTCTTCATGGGATGCGTCACGAGTGATGACACCCTCACGGAATCAATATCAGAAATGGAGGATATTTCCACTCAAGTCATTACAAGTGGGGAGTTTGTTTATTCTGAAAAAGGGGAGGTGAAAAATATTTTGGAGGCAGGGAGGTTGGAGAGAAGTGACGACACCGAAATCTGGGATGTTAGTGCAGGTTTTCGTTTATTTATCGGTGGCGACAAGTCTAATCATCAAGCGATCTTAAGTGGTGGCAGAGGCAACTACGATCCGAATTCAGGGCATCTAATCGCCCTAGATGATGTAGAATTAGTGAATCTCGAAGGAGAACGATTGAATACTGAATATCTGGTTTGGTCTCACGATTCTGACAAAGTTCATACTGACCGTCCTGTGAGCATTCATACCTCGACAGGCACACTTCACGGCAAAGGATTAGAAGCCGACAGTCGATTTGAACATTACCGAATTCTTGACCCCACAGGGTCATTTAACTTACCTTAGGGACATGGAGCCAAAACGAGTCTTACAAGTCACACGTGCCGCAGAGAAATTTTGGCTTGCATCTTCAATCATTTTGACGGGTGTATCTTTATGGATAATCTTTAGTGAAGGTTGGGAGAACAACCAAATGCTTCCACTTGTCCCTGCGCTTGCATGGCTGTGGTATTTTGTGAGACGAGGGTTTCGCAAACGCCTGCAAAAGGACATGGACTCTAACAAGTCGCGTAATTAATCAAACAAACAAATGCCCCCTGACCCTTCCAGTTCAATCTTTATAATTCTTGCCTCTTTGGCCGCTTCTGCATTCTTTTCAGGAATGGAGATTGCCTTTGTTTCTGCAAACAGGTTACAAATTGAGCTCAATGCAAAACAAGGATGGAGAGGACAACTTGCTTCTTCCTTTTTCAAGCGTCCCCAACTTTTTATTGCAGTCATGCTCGTGGGTAACAATATTGCGCTTGTTATATGCGGAATGGAGTCAGGCGCTCTCATAAGTCAACAGATTTTCAGCTCCAATGATTGGCTTTCCGCACCTTCACCAATGTTTGCGCTTGCAGTCCAAACAATTGTGACAACTTTAGTCGTCATTGTCACCGCCGAATTCATCCCTAAATCAATCTTTCTACGAAACCCTGCGCAATGGCTGAAGAGGTTAAGTGCGCCCCTTCTAATTATTAAAACCTTATTAGCTATTCCTGCATGGATCATCATCGGATTAAGTAAGATCTTCTTGTTTCCGTTTACGACAGGCCGTTTGGAGTCGGTATCAAGGAGATTTGGATCCACTGATTTAAATCATTTCCTAGAATCTGCAAGTGGCAATATGATTCCAGAACAAGATCTAGAACACGAGTTAGTGATGCTTCAAAATGCGCTGAAACTTAATCAGGTTCAAGCGAGAGATTGCCTCGTTCCAAGGAATGAAGTTGTTTCGGTGTCAACAAATACATCCATCCACGAAATAAATTCAATCTTTTCAGATACGGGATTGTCGAAAATTGTTGTCTACGAAAACGACATTGACAATATCATTGGGTATATCCATGTGAAAGATCTTTTCAAATTACCCGAATCCATCAGAGAAGTCGTGCTGCCCACTTTTTTCATTCCTGAACCTATGGCTGGGGACATGTTGTTGAAGCAATTCATGGTCCGAAAAAGGCACTTGGCTGTTGTTTTGGATGAGTTTGGTGGAACAGCCGGTATTCTTACGATGGAAGACATTGTGGAAGAGTTATTGGGCGAAATAGAGGATGAACAC